>Ga0172380_10001087_pt1 | contig 48305 bp, 68 predicted proteins | sample Leawe162metaG_FD_119747 | JGI IMG/M metagenome (GOLD analysis project Ga0172380, IMG submission 119747) | Leachate microbial communities from a municipal landfill in Southern Ontario, Canada - Leachate well 162 metaG | ecosystem: Engineered > Solid waste > Landfill > Unclassified | place... | reverse complement strand
GCTAACGCTGCATTCTTTATCCACTTACTCTCTAAGAATATTCTCTTAATAGCTTCCTTTTTACAACTGCTTAGCTTAGATGTATCAATTTTAAGTTCAACTACCCTGCGAACCATATTTACCCTGCGAGCTTTGTTTGTCATTCTACTAGCCAACAACGCCCTTGTCCTCACTTCAATCTTGGTCTGCTTAGTAAGTTTATCGGACATTCATTAGAGTATAACCCAACTATTACCAATTAAAACATAAATGAATGGATCGCGATTTAAGATTTATTCATGGCTCAAACGTCATACGTGATGGGTTAGCAATCCTTAAGGAAGGAAAGTTACAAAGCGGGGATACAGTCCTATTACCGTCCTTATATAGAATTAAATACTCCGGCCAACCAGTGACAGAGTACCTCGTCATGCTCCAAGAAATCCAGAGCTACACGTGCTGCAAAGATTACAGCCAAAATGCTTAAAGTACTACCAGTTATCCATTATTTGGATGAAGACAAAGCCATACAAAACGCCGAGATTGTACTCTCGTTAGGTTGCGACGGTATATTTATCATATCAATGGACAGGCAAGATGAACACCTGTGCGCTATAGCCAAGAACATTAAAAACAGATGGCCAGACAAGTTTGTTGGTGTTAACCACCTCACCAAATCGCCACTTGAATCACTCAAGTTAAACAAAAGCGCAGAAATAGATGGAACCTGGAGTGATTATTCTATACTACAAGAAGGCAAACCAACCGCCGACGCTTTAACCATCAGTCAGGAAAAAACTTGGATGGAGTTCTTCGCAGCAGTAGCATTTAAGTATCAAAAAGCCGAGAAAGACCCAGGAACTGCTGCCGTTCTAGTACAGCAACTCGGGCTAATTCCAACAACCAGTGGCTCAGCTACCGGAAAGGCTGCGCCAGTAGAGAAGTTACATCTAATTCGTCAAACTATGCCAGACGGACCATTAGCCATAGCTAGTGGCATTACGCCCGATAACGCGCCAATATTTGCTCCGTATATCACACATGTTTTAGTGGCCACCGGAATTTCAGACGATGAATACACCTTCTCAAGGGACAAAACCATGTCCCTACTAAATAATTTAGCACCATTTAGAAATTAACCATGGAACCACAGCCCATAGTTTTCCTAGACTTCGACGGAGTTTTAAACAGCTCAAATTATTTTGTTGCAGGCAGAAAACGTAAACTCGAACGCATCAAAGCAGGACTATTTCAGAAAGGCGAAGACTTGGATACGGAAGCAATAGCCAACGTAAACACGATTATAAAGGCAACAGGTGCCAAAGTCGTTGTTACATCGACATGGCGCAAAAGTCGCACAGTAGAAGAGCTTGCAACCATACTACAGGCTCAAGGGCTAATGGGAGAGGTAATTGATAAGACCGAGGATCTAAGTTACTACAAATGCCTGAGAGGAAACGAAATCCTAGAGTGGATCAAGAACCACACTAACATTGTTGGGGAATACTACAAATACACCAACTATGTAATTCTAGATGATGACAGTGATATGCTGTATTGGCAAAAAGATAACTACCTAAAAATAAATGGGATAACAGGGCTTACTTCAGCAGACAGCAAGAAAGCCATAGAAATCATAAATAAACCGACAAACCCAGAAGCCTTATACGGTTTCACAATCTAAAAAAACAACATATGTCCACACGCCTGTATCCTAAAACCACAAATCCAGAAATACTCGAAGTCTTAGCCGGAGTCCCAGAAGGAACTCACGAACTAATCCAGCAGATGCTAAAACAGCATACCAAAGAGATGCATGACCTAAACGACCTATACCTTGCTGCGCGCGCCTGCGGGGCAGTTACAAAGGCCATAGAAGACGAAATATTCATTACCGAAGAAAGCTATAACAGCAAGCTCTCCGCCAGTTGCGAAACCAAACAGCTAGATCAGTTTCTAGTTTTTGGGTGGGGCAAATTATCAACCAAAGCAAGTAAGGTCCTAGCGGAATTTGGAACGCCAAGCTTTGGAGAGCTATCATGCCCGGTCCAGACCGAGCTCGTCCTACAGGCCCAAGGTGTTCAACTACCACACAAAGTAGAAATAAAGCATCTGGATGGTCTGGCATGGAACTAACATGAAGGTTACGCTCCTAGCCAAAGCCATTGCACGATTTTTCTGGAAGTGCATAGCCGTCATCTACTCATTTAAACAAGGTATGAACAAAGAGAAGCTCATAGCGACATTAAAAGGCATGAAGCCGGGCGTGGAAAGAGACTTATACCTCTTTCATTGGAAGCACCGATACTGGCCAGCGGGTAAGATATTTTCTACTTTGCATGGTGGCGACTGCGCTGGAAACTTTCTACTGGCTATAAGCAACAAGCTTGCTTGGGCAGATACGATCATGCTTGACGGGAAGAAAATAGTATTAGAATATGAACGGAACTTCAACGACTTTGTAAAATGGTTTAAGGAAGTTAAAACAGATCAATAGGATCAGGGTCACTAACAACTTCAACCAAAGCCCTCTTTTTAGCAACTATAGTTTGATTTCGCTCGCACCATTCAGGTGTAAGATACTTACGTGGCAAGGTAGAATCTCCAAAATCAACACCTTCCAACAGACTGGCCTGTTCAGTCATGACAGCCAAATGAAATGGCGTTTTCCCAGACTTATCAGGACACAGCAATACCTTGGCACTTAACAAATTTTCCGGCACATCAATCAGGCATTCATGCTCAACTATCACATGGAGAGTTGTCCTACCATCTGCGTCGGCAGCCAGCAAGTGTTCCTCCTTCAACCAGCCAGCAGGAAGTTTGTCAAGCTGCTTATAGGCGCAGTGCAACAGCGGCACGCCGTAATAATCCACCGTCAGTAAATTCTCATCCGTCAAAACCTGCTTAGGCACAAAACCAAGACAATCATGATACGCCGCCAAGTGCAAAGTGGTCCTGCCAACATTGTCACGTTCCTTTATACGTTCTGGAGTCCACTCTGCTAAAGGCACATGCCCAAAAGAACCTGACTTGATAGCTGCATGCAGAAACGGAAGAGGAGATGTAACCATAAGTCACATACCAGGCCCGTTATCTTCGTCTATACCAGCCAAATCAGTTAAAATCGGCCAAATCGGATGAGTTGCAGGAGCAGGCTTTGTGGCATCAGGCACCTTCTTATCGACTGGCACCTTCTTATCGACAATACTTGGAACCAATTTTTCTAGGCGATCTAAAACATCGTTTTGAACAGCAACATACTTCTGCGTCATCACAACAAGCTGCCTAAAACAACCCCAATCTTGTGATTTCGAGCGCTGCACCGTGCCATCCAGCATAAGGACATCAATCGTATACTGCCGCAAAGGGCTAGTATGGCATGGTCCCAAGACATCTTTAATAATGCCTGCATGCTGTTCAAGCACTTCCGGCCGCTCCATAGACCCAATCCAACTGTGAGCCTCTGGACGATGAAATACTAAATCTCCCTTGTTTGGTGCGTATGGCAAATATTGCTTGTTCATAAATAAATTATAGTCCTACTTATAGCCGAAAGTAAAGCGTCCTGAAAAACATATTTAAGGTGTATCCAATACAAAAACATCTAATAGCAGGGGAGACATGGAAGTATCTTCCGCAAAAGGTACGTGACCGAATATCGAGGAACCTCACAGATCCAGTAACAACATCCCGCATTATGCAAGACGCTCTCACACAGGAGCTGCTAACAACACTATGCGAAGATAACAATCTTGGTGCCATTCCTAAATATCTATGGACCGATGAATTACTTAACACCGTAGCTATAAGATGGCCCCTCTTAACAACAATGTCATTTTCAGATCAACTGGATAAAGTTCCACAGCATTTATTAACCATACGAAATCTCACAAAAAACACATCTGGTACAACACCACTACATGAAATAACCAACAAAGGGTTAGCAGTAATTGACACCAGCACAGTAACGGAGGAACATATATTAGCACAATGCAAAAACGGAGCAAATGTCCTTCATCGCATAGCTATAAGGGAAGGGGAACTAAGCGGATTACCACAAAGATTGTTAACTAGGCGCACGCTGACAGAAATATTCTATAATTACAAAAACGTCCTTCAATGGATGTTTGGGCACAATACGTTAAAGCCTATCAGTATTGAATCACTTGACAGCAACATGTTGATGACCCAAATGCAAAGCTCACTCTACACCACGCTACAATGGGCTATATTTTGTAAAAAGCTCTCAAGAATTCCAAAAAGACTACTAACAGAAGAAGTCCTAGTATATGCTCCAAATGGCATGACGCCACTTTCGATGTTAGAACGCGAACCAGAAAACAGGTTCAAGAACACTGCACCTAACCAGTTAAGTTGCCAGCTCGACTATCTATTGGGAACAGAACTCTCAAGTCAATGTAAGCATCTTGTGGGCGATGAATGGTGGAATAGAAATCAAGAAGTCCTACAATCAAAGTGCCTACTTACCACAAACCCAAAATACCAGGAAATATCCCTATGGTAGGCTACGCCGTTACCAAAAATACAACAACAAAATAACTATGAGCGAGACCGCAAAAGTGCTACAGACCCCAACGCCAAAAGAAACCCGCTTGATTTTAGGATGTAGATTCCTCCTTCTACCAATCTATCTGGGGTTAGTTATATGCATGCTATTCTACAACATCGCATTCTTCAGGGATCTATGGAGCCTGGGAGCCTCCTTTATGGGAGAGCACGGTGAGGAGTATCTATTACTTGGCGTCCTAGGGCTTGTTGATATGGCCATGATTGGATCACTAGTAGTCATGATCATCATTGGCAGCTACTCTGTGTTCGTCTCTGAAATTCGACCAGAAGACATGCGCGGAAGAGCTCCAAGGTTTATCATTGGCCTTACTTCCGGAATTCTAAAGGTCAAAATGGGCATGTCACTTGTCTCTGTTTCAAGCATCCATCTATTGGCAGCATTCATGAGTGAGCACTCATCTTGGGACAGTATTTTAAAAAAGCTTGTAATCCACTTAGCATTTATTCTTTCCGCCTTTGTGTTCTCTCGGATTGAAGCAACATTGCATCCACCAGCAGTCCATTAATACGCGCAGAACTGCACTGCTGCGACTGAAAACACAAATAAATGAAGCAAAGTCACACAATACGAGGTAGTGCAATAACAGGCGCTATTGTGCTACTTATCTTTTTGGTAGCTGGCGTAGCAGGTTTCATCATGTTGGATGACAGCATGCAATTCTCCACGCAGTACGTTGATATGCTGGCAAAAACAGCCAACAACTTGGAAAAGGAAGTTGGAGGTAATCAAGCAACTATCGAAGACCTAGTAAAGGCCGCCAAAGCAAAAAATCTAACTGTATCACAGTCATTTATTGATCAAGCATCAAAACAAATAACATACGATAAAAGCGATAAGACTTGGAAACCTAACAAGACAAATGATACCCGTTAAACCAAAATTCAGACTGGTCAAGTATGTGGAAAAACATCCCAACGCCGATAAGTTGGACATTGTAACGCTGGATAAGGATGCAGGAACATTTGTCGTTGAAAAGGACACGGTTGCAATGGACCAAGGAGTAATCTTATTTCCTGACGGCTCTGCCATTTCTCAACCACTAGCTAGCACGCTAGGATTACCATCCCAGAATGTTAAGAAAGCCTCGTTTAGAGGTGTAAAAAGCCACGGCATTGTAGTTCCCAGCGATAAAATCCTACGCTTCTTGTCATCACTGATACTTTCTGCTGAAAAAAAGAAGAAGCTAGAAGTACTAAACAAATGCATCAAGGACTACAATACGGAAATGGGTGTCCCATCATCTTGCCGCATAATTGGACCAGCTCTTAACCTAGGCAGAATTACCAGAGTACTAGGTGGCTTCGAAATGGAGTTGTTATACTCCGGAACACAACCTATGATAAAAAAGGCTGTACACATCGAAGTACACCTGCTAGATTTCTAAACTATGAAGACGATAGACAAACCACTGGAATCAATCGGGTTCTACACCCTATACGACGAAAGAGCAACAAACTCATCACCTACATCTCAAATGAAAAGATGCGAGATGATCATCACGGAAGCATGTAATTTCAAGTGCCCATATTGTCGCGGACTCAAACCAGAAATATACAGTGATAGACAAAGAAAAATGCTATCACTACAGGAGATCAAAACAGGCATCGACCTATGGTGCTTAAATGGTACGCTAGAAAATATTAGATTCTCAGGTGGCGAGCCAACGTTGCATCCAGACATCCTAGCTGCAGTACAGTACGCAAAGTCAAAGGGCATTAAGAGAATTGCAATATCATCAAACGGGTCAAATAAGATGGAACTCTACAAGAAACTTGTAGAAGCAGGTGCAAACGATTTTTCTATCTCCTTGGACGCGTGCTGCGCAATAAACGGAGACAAAATGGCAGGAAACATCAACAAGGCCTGGGAGAAGGTAGTAAAAACCATCAGCGAGTTGTCAAAGTTAACATACGTCACAACCGGTGTAGTGCTAACACCAGACAATATCGAGGAGACAATGAAAATAGTAGCATACGCGGATTCGCTTGGCGTTGCTGACATACGCATTATCCCTTCAGCTCAGTGGAACAAGTTCATTGACGAAGTAAAGGGAATTCCAGAGGAAATTCTGGAAAGACACCCAATCCTCAAGTATAGGGTCTCCAACATTCGCGAGGGACGTCACATACGCGGCATCACTGAAACGGATGCAAACAGATGCTACCTAGCCCTAGACGACTCTATCATAGCGGGACAGTACCACTTCCCGTGCGTTATCCACATGCGCGAAGGCGGCCAGCCAATCGGCAAAGTTGGACCAACTATGCGAGCAGACAAGGTACAATGGGCCATGAGTCACGATACCTTTAAAGATCCAATCTGCCAAAAAAATTGCTTGGACATATGCATTCACTACAATAATACTTGTCGCAGAATTAACAAGTTTGTTAACGCATAAGAACGTTAGTAGTAGTAAAATTTTTACATACCAGCTATAATTCAGCATGACAGCAGCCCAGAATCCAAGCAACAGATTCGAAGCTATGGTCTCCGAAATAGAGCAGATATTTTATTGGAAAGGTACGTTGCCTGCAGAACTGGCCGACGAGCTACTAACTGGAGAGGATAAGCAAGGAAACTCCATTCTGCACCGAGCAGCATCAAATAATTACCTTAAAGAACTGCCAAAGCTAAAGGTATGCGACCACCAATGGTTAAGGGTTAACCACAGAAACGAATCAGCTATGTTGGCAGCCACAATAAACGGATACATAGAGCAGGTACCTACTCGCCTCCTCACATTCGATAATTGCGTAGCCACAACCAATTTTGGGCAAAACCTTCTTCATGCTGCCGCCAGTCGAGCATGCCTATCCAAAATCCCAAAGGAAGTGCTTGCAAAAGGATGCCTGATAAAATCCAGCGCAGCAGGAAAAACCCCATTTATGGTAGCCATAGAAATGGGCAACCTAACATTTAGGTCTTATCCACAGGATATGATTGATCACGACGCAGTAACCGCACGCACAAACAATGGACGGACAGCATTGCATCAACTTGCTGAGCTAAATATGTTGACATATCTACCAAAGAATTTTAGAACTAACGAATATCTGTCACTAGAGTCCGAAATGGGTATAACTCCAGTACACATTCTTGCAGAACGTGGGCAACTTCATACTATGGAGCATAAAGAGTTGAATTGGGAGATTCTCTCCAAGCAGACGGCACTAGGCACAACAGCACTAGCCATGCTCAAGCCAGAAGATAAAGAATTCGTCCTGGGAATAGAGTTTCCAGCAGAAGCACAAAAATACTTTGGGACAGAATGGTGGAAAAGAAATCAAGAAATCCTAGATGGAAAGAAAAATCTAACCGAGGAGCACATACAAACTATAGACATATTTTAATGCGCTCCTTAATGGTACTTCTTCCTTCCTTTACAGCTCAGGCCCGGCTACGGCACCATTATAACAGTAGATGAAACTAACGACCAGACAAGCCTAAAACATAAAAGCATGACTAAACGCAGAGTTCAATGGATTATCACAAACGGGTTATTTGCGGCACTTGTTGGTATTGGATGGTATTCCAACTACTCTTGGGCCTCATACGCGAAGAACATGGTGTATTTCGTTTCCTGGGTAATGTTTGGATTAGCCCTGCTGCTTACAGCTTTTACCACACTTATTACCTTCGCGATAGCAAACGCTAAAGGGAAAAACCAGAAAGAGCTCTTGGTCGGGGTCTCATTAGACCCAAGTGTCCCACTAAAACTAGACCTCTTATATGATCTTGCTATTGTGATGGCCCTGGCAGGCAGCGGCAGCTTTGTCATTGCTTCTGTTTACACCCTCGCACAGGTAGGCATGCAGCTTTCACGCCATGCGCTGCTGGAGCTCAGGAAAAAAATCATCGAGAAATATCCAGAGGTCGGTGAAAAGATGAGGCAGGAGGAAGCTAGGAAACGACCGGTAACAGGAACTGAACTGGATCTTAACTAATGCAAGTCGCAAAAGGATTTAGGGCCTGTGCGGAATGGCCACCAGGGACAGCTAGCAGCACGGATAATATTACCAAACTGCCACTCGAAAGCAAACAAGAGGCCTCAATAGCTTGCAGGCAAATGGAGGAAACCGGACTAGATGAACAAGGCGAAGTATTCCCCGTACGTACTTGGCTGGAGCCAATTACTCCTTTAGAAAACTACAATACAAAGTGCTTTATACTGCATCAGCTAATTAAAAGAAAATTAGGAGCCTCAAAAGAGGCCGAAGAACTAAGAGATATAATGGATGAAATCTGGCAGGAACTAACGCCAGACGAGCAAACTCAGGCAAGAGATGCGTCTGCAAGGTTTGCAATTGCCTAACCAATATCACGGACCTGTAAATCTATAGGTACCAATTCACCAGAACGCACATCCAGAATAAAGTTCTTGTGATGTGCGTCGTATATCACCACATTCCCACTCCTATAATCAACGGTACGAGAAACGCCATCCTGGTATTGCTCGAAGCCCATTGAACATAACTTGCTATGCGTGTATTCAGGAGTCGGGTGTGGCCCAACAACCAACGGCATACTTGTTATTAGCGTCAGATTATTTTGGTGCAAGGCAGACCCCACCACATTTATCTTAGTAAATGGTGATATTGTATTGAACAATCTGATGGAATCAAGGTACTCGAATGGAGTCCATTCGACCCTACCCCACCTTTCTTTGGTATTCTTTAAACGCTTATGTACTATTCGATTTTCAATGTCAATTAGCACATCATGCTCTTTTCCCCCAGTTTCTGGCAGTATTGAACTATTAATCACCAACGCAGGTTTAAGCAAAAACTCCTTTAAGATACCCTCTTGTCTTCGGCATTCAGCTTTGACTTGGCTCCAGCTCTCAAGCCCTTTTGATCCGACAGCATGCCCCTCACGTTGAAGCCTCCATTGCATAGTGTCAAGGCAACAACCTTCCGCGCCTCGGACTGGGGCATATCCTTCGAGGCCCGAACGAGCGATTGGTTCTGAAATATAGGGGTTGTTTGCATCATGTAGCTCCACAATACCAAGGTCCATAACGTATTGTAACCTAAACTAAGTCGAATTATCAAGTATCCAAGGTTATTTATACACCACTTTAGAGTAGAATATTTCATGGACTGGAGAGACATAGGCATAATTATAGCCACAATATTGCTAGCAAATTACCATGCGGCTAGGGGGCAACTATCCTTCCACAGATTTTGGGGTTATTTCTCCGCCACATTCTTTTATCTCTTATTTATATATTTCCTTGTTTCCATACTAAATACTACCAATAGGTTCCCAACAGAACCTAATATGCCCGAATGGAAAAGTTTAGCTAATCTTTTATGGTATACACTATCTAGACCGTCCGGAGCAGGAATGATACTATATATGGTAGGACTTGGAGCAGTACTAATAAGAACCAAGCTTAAATTACGAACAAGCACAACAGGATTTCAGACCCCTACTGGAAAAATTCTTTGGTGTTCCATCTTTGGTTTTGCACAATGTCTGCTTATAACAGGAATAGCATTTTTCTTATTTTCAATGATAACCTCATTGCCACCACCAACAGACAACTCCATAATATCAAAATACCTATTTGCCCTGACTACACCATTGAGAACTGCCAACCGGTATGATTATTGGATGTTTGGTTACATGTCAAGAGATCGCCAATTGCCAAGAAAAGAATTACAAGAACTTCGCAGGTTAGCAACAAGTAATGAAGAATTAACCGCCAAAGAACTCGTATATTGGGTAGGTTCCAAAATAAAATACGACCCAACAGCATTAAGCCTTATACAGCCATTATTTCCCGGATTTAACTTCCCAATATCAAAAATACTAGAAACCGGAAAGGGCACAGCATTAGAATATGCGAGACTGTATCATGCTGCGGCAGATCAAACAGGGCTCAGAAGCAGAGTCGTAATAGGAATGGCACAGCGCGGCAATACATTCGTGGAGCATTGCTGGAACGAAGTATACATAAATGGAGGTTGGTTATCAGTCGACCCTACATGGAGCAACACCACCGAAGATATCAAAATCACAATGCCAGGCGAAACCGGGTATATAGAGCCCAAAGACAGCCCATCCTTTCTACTAACAACACTCCCTACGGAAGCACACGTAGAATTCGTAAAAAGTAAAATTCTATTTGGAATATTTGACCCAAACCAATACATTCCCTATAGCAAATATCCGGAATAACCAAAAAAACACCATATGTACTCCCTACATTCACCACCATCAAAAGGAGACTTTCCAACCTTATGGACCGCCGTCAGGTGGAGAACAAATTACCTGTTGCTATGTCTTTACGTGTGTGTAATTGGTAGTATTTTCGGGTTAAGCCTACTATTAACATCACTGTACACTTTCTTTGGAGATGGCCCGCAAGTATTCCTCTTGCTGATCAACCTAGGTAGTGCGACAGGAATAGCTGCAGCAGCACAGACAAGGCAACACCTCTCAAGAAACTCAGAATGGTTCAGGCTGGCAGAAAAGGAGCTTATGACTATTGACACCAACGAAGAGCCTTAAAACATAAAATACCAATGAACGCAACACAATTAGAAGAGGCAATCGGAAATGCCATTTTCAGAATCGAAACAAACTTCGACTCTCTCAAAAACCGGTTGCGCTTAAAAAATCAGGGAAATCAAGCCCAAGGCAGCCTAAATTTTATGGCAGATACCCAATCCCTGGAAGACGCCATCGTTAGAGACATCGAAGGCCTAAAGACCTTGAAATCACAAATAGGACAAATATGAATAACACCAGACTTAGAATGCTACGAAAACTTTACGATGCGGCTAGCAAAGCCGCAGCAAACGCAGAACGCCAACTAAGGGCAGAGTTAAAGAAAGAATTACTCCGGCTGTATAAGAAGGAACTGGCAACATCAACAGCTACCACGATCGCAGACAAAGAGTACTTAATCACACCTCTTGGATTTAAAATAGACGATGAAGACGGTGAAGTCACCTACACCAACATTAGCAAGTATGGATTGCACGATGCTAATTACTCCAGCATAGGCTTCCATGGCGCTCCAATCACTTGGATGCTAAAGGTTCTAACTCTGGCAAAAAAGGCACGTAAATGAGCGACAAGGCAGGGCCACCACTAACCGTCCGAATAGGCATAGCTATAGCTTGTCTTCTCCTTCTATTAACTCTTGTCTTAATTTTTGTCTTCGTATATAAGCCGGAACCTGAACTATCAATGATAAAGCTCCAGCAAATTGCCGAAGAAGATATGCTAACTCTAGTCAACGCTTCAAAAAACACCACACATAAAGAAGTGGAGCCATAGTTATAACTTGGAAAGCACTAAAAAGTTTGATATAATTTGAATATGAACAACGAATGGGACAAACAAAAGATTATCATCAGCACAATCGTGTTTACAGTAATTCTGGCTGTATTCCCCTCCATCTGGCTACCAACGGTGCTCTCAGCCCTTACAGGCATCCCACCAGAAGTGCTGGTTTACCCAGCAATGGTAGTGGCTTTTATTCTATGCCTGCCAGGCAGCATGTACGCACACCAGAAACTTAAAAGGAAACCGTGACGACCAAAAAATTCCTACTAACCTCAATATTGCTATTAACAGTTGGCATAACCGCATTGACCGCACAACAACTACGCCAAGCCGCCCTAAAAGTTCCAGCACCAAGTCAACAAGAAGTATATTACCTATCGGGACACACATTGCCATACAAACTAGCTACAGCCATAGCTGCAATGCCCAACAAGGAGTCGAAGTATAAGGCAGCCCTTAAACTTCTATCCATGGATCCTGAAAACTGGACCCAGATTAAGCCTGAGCAGCTTCTAAACTAACCAAATTACTCATGTTAAACGTAGGAAAGGCACTGAAACGTGCTGCCACCCAAATATAGTTTGGAAGCCCAGATGTTATACATAATTCAGAAAACATAAAAACCATGACAAAACTTACTGCAGTTCATCTTTACGGCCCAGCAGGTATCGAAGGCAGCGAAAAACTTACTAAATCGGAGCTAAACGAAATTAATGACCTCACTTATCAAGAGGATGAAGGTTGCAGCTTTGCACTAGGCAATATGCCCCCTGTGCCAAAAAGTGATTTGTTAGCACTTAAAACACCTTCTGCTGACAAATTACTAGCCATCATGGAGCAAGAAGGTATTGACATTATCATTTAACCTCGGAAGGCGCGAAGTCAAGTTCTAGCATAAACCGTTATTGGATATCCGCACAATTCCTTCAGTAATACAAGCGCGGGGTTCATTATACTGGCACAGCAGTAAGGCGCCGCAAAAACATAAAAAGGTGAATATTAAGAATCTGGTCAAAAATAACAATCAAGCAACCTTTGTTTATTACAGGCAGGGCTTGGCTTATTATAGCGTCAAAGACCAAGAGGACAACCAGTCATATATTTTCCCCGTCGACACAAAAGATCTGGGGGACGCCACACTAAACGCCACAGAAAAGGCAATCATGCTAATGCGTTACATCAGGCAAGCCATAGAGGCAGAGAGTATTGCCAAATTCCAAGATGAGCGAGAAGGCGATATCTGCATGCCTGTAGGATAAGGCTACGCCAAAATCAACCACTAACAGCATCATCGTATGCAGATTACATCTAAAGATCTCCTTGCGCTAGGATTTAAAACCGGCAAGCAATTCGGCCAAACACTCGCACGGGTCAAACAGCTTGAGGCGGAAGGCACCTCACGGGAAGCAATTTTAGAACTACTAGCTCAAGAAGTAGAGGTAGCAGTCAAGGAGGCTAGCAAGCCCAAGCTCCGAATGAAAGAAGAGATGACTGTACTTCGCGAGGCCATAACAGCAGTTACCCCCGACGAGTTGGATAACATCACCAAAGTCAAAAAGGACATGGTACGTCTCGGTCAGAGTCCAGTAGTCGAAGCAGTAGCCGTTATGCCAGATGCATGCCCAGCTGGAAGCGAGGAAGCAGGCATCAGCGTCGGAGGGGCAATCGCAGTCAAGAATGCCATTGTACCATACTCCACCAGTGCAGATCTTTGCTGTTCAATGTATGCTACATTCTTCGAATCGGACCGCCCAGTCGCAGAACTAATGGACGACCTGCAGGAAAGCACAAGATTCGGAGCTGGCGGCCGCAATCCACATGAAATTGTAAAGCATGAAGTCACTGACGAAGAAGTCTGGAAAAACCCTTTTCTGGATGGTCTGAAATCATATGCCGTTAAGCACATGGCCGACCAAGGTGATGGAAACCACTTTGCCTACATTGGAGAGGTAGTAAATTGTGAGAAGCTTGCCAATCATCTAGAGACAGCTGGCTACGCGGAACTGTCCAAGGAATTCAGGAAGCATGAGACGCTAAAAGTTCTGGTCACACATCACGGATCACGCGGACTTGGTGCACAAGTGTATAAGCGCGGATTGGATGCAGCGGTCAAGCAAACCAACGAAATTGCCGAAGGCATTCCTAAGGCTGCAGCATGGATTGATTACAACACCAAACAAGGCGAAGATTATTGGGATGCACTACAGTATGTTAGCCGCTGGACCGAAGCTAACCACCAAGCTATTCATCACATTTTTCTTACAAAAAGCGGCGCTAAAAAAGCTACAGCCTTTGGCAACCAACACAACTTCTGCTGGGTAAAACCAACAAAGGAAAATAACGGCGAGCCAATCAAAGGGAAGGAGAACATTTTCTTGCATGGTAAGGGGGCAACACCTGCGTGGACCGATGCCCACGGGCGCCCACTTCTTGGACTCATACCATTGAACATGGCAGCAAATATCATGATTGTTCTTGGTTCGGACAACGAGAAATACCTATCTTTCGCACCGCACGGGGCAGGCAGGAATTTCTCTCGGAGCACACTAACAAAGCAGTTTAAAGATGACCGTGGAAATCTGCAGGAAACAATGGTAAAAAAACGTCTCGCAGAGCTTACCAAAGGACTTGACATTAGGTGGTTCAGCGGAAGACCGGATATATCGGAATCGCCTCTTGGTTACAAAGATGCCGAATCCATCAAGAGGGAAATCAAGAAGTTTGGGCTCGCAAAGGTCATCGCCGAAATTAAACCGCTCGGGTGTATCATGGCGGGTGACCAGCCGAAATTTTGGGAGTTGGCAAGGCAAACAAAAAAGCAGAAGCGACAATTACAACATCGTTCGGAACGACGCAAAATTCATGCAGATCTGAAAAACCTAGATATCGAATAACATTATGGCATTTTTTGGCACCACAGTAGAAACAGTAGCAAAGGTAACACCCCATCCGAATGCGGACAGGTTAGACATAATCTCACTCATGGGATTGGACTTCCAATTTGTGACCGTTAAGAATAAGCTAGCCGAAGGCGATAAAGTAGGCTACTTCCCTCTCGATGCCATCCTGCCAGCAGCGCTATTAAAGGCCATTGGGCTGGAAGGGAAACTAGCAGGTGCAAACAAAGATCGCGTGAAGACAATCAAACTAAGGGGCGCTATCAGTCAAGGCGTAGTAGCCACCTTCGAAGAGATCAAACCATTGCTACCAGCAGAGCTTTTTGCAAGGCTACAGGAAGCCACAGCAGAGGAGTTGACTGCCGCCCTTGGCGTAACAAAATACGACCCAGAACCCAACATCATACAAAATGGAAACCTTCAACCGCTACCAGCTGGGACCAGCATATATGATATCGAAGGAGCAGACAGGTACCCAGAAGTCCTAGACTTGCTTCTGGACCAAGAAGTACAAATTACCGAAAAGGTAGAAGGATCAAATTTCAGTTGCACCATTAGCCCAGACGGACGCATTTTTGTTAACATGCGTCGCAACACAATCATACCGTTGGAGACCGGAGGCGAACACCACTTTTGGGCCACAGCAAGGAAAGTAGGCCTGATCGACAACATGAAAGCCATACAGAGTACAATATGGGACTCCCCAAAATTCAAGGGTCTAAATGTCTCTGTATACGGCGAAATGCTAGGGCCAAAAACGCAAGGCAATATCTATCAACTAAAAGACTTCGAAATCCGATTTTTCGATATCAAGACAGACCAAGGGTTTCTACCGGTAGATGAAATGCTAAATGTTTTTTCCGCATTTGGTCTCAATTCAGCACCAGAAGTCGCCTACGGAGTTACACTGCGCAAGTGGCTAGCTGGTCGCACGCTAAAGGAGGCCTCCAACGGCAAAAGCTTACTACTGCCTTCCATTCTAAGGGAGGGCATTGTCATCAAACCATTCACTGAACAAACTTGGAGTCAAGGCAGGTTAATCATCAAACAGCGCTCACCCGAATATCTAGCTAAAGAGAAAAACTAAAATTCATCATGAAATACGTTAGACTCAAGAAACTCAGCGCAGTTGAAAACCCACTCACGCCAACCCCCGAAATGTCAAATTACCTACCCGGACAGGACAATGGCAATGTATCGCTCCCAGTAGAGTACACAGTCGAAGGCTACCTAGATACCGAAGTAGTAATAGGGCAAAGCCTGCAAATAGACAGGGTCAGCAGAAATGGTATCATGTCTAAAGGGGTCACCATAACGTCGCCAGTAGTTAAGCACGAACCCTCACCAAATGGTGGCACGATATACACAGCAAATTCGGTTTATCAGTTAGAAGTAATCGCCATAAGAGCAAAATAATGCCAAAGCCTGATAGCAGGAAAGCGGTCCAAATCCAAACAAAGTAATGGAATTCGACGAGTTCATCCCAGTTCCTGCAAAAAGGATTAAACCAACGAGGCCGGCATCATCGAAAATAAAAGCTGCTAGCTTGAGCGCTTGGAAGTGGATAAAGACCAAAGACAATGCTGTCGCGTTATTCACCTGTACATGGTTAAGTATCATGTTCTTTCTTTTTCTCGGGTTCATTCTATGTTTGCTAAAAGATTATCCAGAGTACCAAGCTGGAAAAGCAGTCGAAGTTCTACAACTAGAAATAATAGCTGCCAGAGCGGACGGTAAGATTGCCGTAATTCCAGAAAATAACTGCATAACTATAAGTGCACAAGATAAAACAATTAATGCTACTGAAAAGAACATTACCGAACTGTCACTCTTTTTGTTCGATAGCAAAGTCATAAATGCAAAAGAAGCGCTAATGGTTCAAAATTCAGAGGCATATATCACAGTTTGGAATGGAAACTTTGTTACAAGAAGCACAAAACAACAAGCAATTAAAGAAGCTAAGGAAATGGAAACGGCGGAAACCACACTAATAGCTAAACGCACGAGCTTAAGCGAAAAATTGTGAAGGCCCCGAAGTAAGATTGCAAAAGGCGGTAGGCTACGCCTAAAATAACAAACCCACAAACATGATTGGCCTAGAACTATGTGAGACGAGACAGGCCTGTACCAATGAGCTACAATACTGCCTAAAGAAGTTTGACATTGTAGACGACACTTATTACAAGCCTATTGGATTTATAACTCTTAGGGTTACCGAAAATCCTTTTGTAACCGCATATCACGGCAACGTTGAATACGCTGTATTCAACGGGCACAAAGGTAGTGGCACAGCAGGTAAAGCCCTAGAGGCACTAAAACAGCACGCACTAGATTCAGGCATTACCTGCCTATGGATGACAATTATCCCCACCAATCACGCATCCATAAGGGTTTGCGAAAAGGCAGGAGCGAAGTTCTGTGGAACCATCACCAAGGGTAAACTTGCCAGACTCAGGTACAAACTGGCATTACTCTGAACTATCAGAAGTAGCAGGTAAAGGCTCCTGAGGATCGGTCTTTAATTGTAAAGCAATTTCCTTCTCAGCCAACGGCTTAAATTCGTACATTATTGCATCCAGCACCTTTTCAGGAGACATATCTGGTAAGGCAGCATATTTGGCCCTTAAAGGCATTAGCACAAAAGCAGCTTTTTCTGGGTCATTTGATTGCAGTATATATACCTGAAGAGCGTTGGATACAGGATCATCCTTTATCTCTGGTACTCCAGTAGCCATAACTGTTTCTATCTGCACGTCATCTATTTCAGGCTCCTGCGCAACCAAAGGCCCGCAAAATAATATACAAGCCAAGAGAACTTTATTTTTCATCTGTTACAAATTTGGTGTAGCTGCACGAGAAATATGCTGCCTGTCGGCCCTCCCTGCCTGGGATTTGTTGGGTCATAGATATACTATAGCTCCATCCTAGACTATCCAATAGCACATCCTTAAATTTAGTTGGCACAGCCCTTGTATAGCCGAGCATGGCAGCAGCAGCAGAATTCCCACCAACTGCACCAAAAGTGGCAGAGGAAGACACTCCCCAAATATCACCATGATACCCATCGGCCTGCTTGGTTATATTTTTGACAACTATACCAGCAAACTTCACAGTTCCCTCACCAGAACCAGTGTAAGCATAAGATACTGAGGCTGCCGTATTACTAGCTTCCTGAAGTCTCTGCAACTCAGCATCCTTCGCCTCTATCTGATCTATAAGCGACAGTGTATCAGAAATTAACTTCAGGCTGTCAGTATCTTTAGTAGTAAGAGCTTGGCTGGCCTTGTACCCAGCATCAAGCAAATAATCACTCTCCTGCAACCCATCAAGCTTGTGATCCATTTTTGAGATGGCACTTTTAGCCGAATTGTAACTACTTTTTGCAGGCGCTATAAGCGCATTCAAAGTAGCCTTTGATGGCGCAGGTAACGCGGCAGGAGCTGTAGGGAAAGTCACATGAAATGGATCCTGCACAACCAAATGTGAGGCAGTTAAACCACCCGGATGAGCAATTGTATATTCTGCAATGGCAACATCCAAACTTGCATCGTAAGCATCAGAAAACACGTCTAAAGCACCGGTCATATTCGACACCGCAGTCTCGTACTTTGCATCCAAAGAAATCTTTATACCATCAGAAGCCTGCGTATCAGCCTCAACTTTTGCTTCATACACACCCTTCATTATATTCAATGCAGTAGGGAAATCTGCGTTGCTAAGGTTACCTGACGTTATTTGTTTCATCTGCAAGATCAGTCCGGCAACCTGCTTATTCAAACTCGCAAGCGAGCTATTAATGGCAGTTATTCTAGCGTTTACTGTCTTTTTCTGACTAGCAGTTAGCGTAGGCAAACTAGCCTGCGCACTCGCCTTCTCGGCAGTCAGAACATTTATTTCATTTTGTAGATCATCTACATTTGCCTGAAGCTTGCTCTTTTCATCATCTAAAAACGCCTGCATTTCAGAGGCGCTTGATATGGCAACTACGACCGGTGCCAAAGCATTTATATTCTTTGCTAGCTTGGCCTCCAGCGCCTTCAAAGCTGCACTTGTAGCCTTCACCACATTGCCTGCGGAGAGTGAAACAGCACCAGCACCATAACTATTACAAGGCCCGCCAACACTGGCATATATCTCAATTTTTTTAGGATCAAAATCAACCGCATCCTTCCAACGCTCAGCAGACGGAGGAGTAGCAAATAACTCATCCAGCTGCGCCTTTAGGCCAGCTTTACCAGCTACCACAACAACCTTCTCCGTAGCAAAAACAGTAGAAATACTAGCTGGGGCACCAGGCATGGCAAGAGAAATAGTAGCCAACGATTGATTAAATAATGTAGCATCTTTGATTCTCGCAGCTGGAGCCTTAACCAGATATGTACCAGCTAGCACCAAAGAGCCATTTATAGTCAAATCACTATCAAATGTATATTCGAACGGGACAATGTTTGACCCCATAGAAGGAGTTAAAACGGTGGGGGTGGAAGTTGATGAGTATGGTGCTATATTATTTACCGTTGTAGCACTTTTCTTCCCAAGCGGCGATAAATAGCCTAAACTGCCAGATGTTATTGTTAGAGAATTTTTTGCATCATCATCATTAATCGTTACTGTAGTAGAAGGCTGGGTTATTGCGGCAACCGCACTGGTAAGAAGAAGTGTTAGCGTCTCATCTCCTTCGATAAGAGTATCACCTATTATTTTTAAGTTAACTATCTTAGGGCTACTATCGGTAGCAGCCCACGTCACAGTAGTCTTAGGCAACGTATAATCACCAGTGCCAGCAGTTCCAGCGATCGCCTCCAAAGTAGCAGTAAGTGCACCAGTTGTATCTAGCCGGTCTATTTGTATAGGGAACACTTTTACACCAGTATCACCCTCAACAACAGTATAGGGGGCACCATGAAATTGAATCCTGTCAATAGCCCCTGTTACAGGGGTAGGGGACGGAGTGGGAGAAGGTGTAGGCGTAGGTGTTCCAGGTGTAGGCGTACTAGGAATCGGAGATGGTGTCGCCGTGGGCGGTATAGTAGGAGTAGGGTTTGAGCCAAAACTAGGAGAGCAAGGAACGCCATCTTTAGAGAACTTTACTATGCCAGGACGCGTGCTGCTTATACCGGCAACCACAATGTCAGGCCCAATTACTACAAAGTGTCCACCACCACCATTAGCGACCAATTTCTCAACCGCAGGATTTCTGGCGCCGCTGGAAGTCTTATATGCCACATACTGCGCAGCATTAACATCGGAAACACCACTAACCCAGACCGCTCGGTAGCTAGAAGTATCAAAAACGGGTTTCTGAATTGGCGACAAGAATGGACCAACGCTACCATTCGAGCCAGTAAGTAAGCAGAATACCTTAGCTTCAGGCAAGTCACTGTTTGCCAGCCCAGTTACCGAAGAAGGCAATGGAACCTGGGCAGTCATTAACCCACCGGCCTGATCGTATTGTTGTATGGCATCATTCAACACAGCCACGTTTCTTTCAGCAACTCCGCGCTTGGCAGCACCCGAAAATGAGTTAAACCCAGGCACAGCAAGCACCGATAAAATTAACATCACACCAATTACACCGAGAACCTCTACAAGCGTGAAAGCTTTCACTTTGATAAACATGTGCAATTATACAGGTTACCTAACGTCAAAACAATAAGAAAGATTCGGGAAAACGACCTATGAAACGCAAAAAACATAAAAAAGTCATGAAATCCGAGCTAGTTACATTGGTACCAACAGGCGATTTAGCCGTACAATTCTCTCCAGAAATTTTGGAAAAAGCAGGCCTAAAAGAAGGGGATAAAGTAAGTGTCACAGTTGAGGGTGACGGCTTTCGAATTGCAAAGCTAACAACCCTTGAGCTAGATCTGGATCCCAAAATGATCCTAGAGCTAGCCATTTTTGCCCACGAAAAAGACATCACGCTAAATGAGCTGATAGTGACTATCTTAGAGGAATTTCTAAGCAAAAATGAATAAAGCTACAGCTATAAAGTACAAAATAACTGTTCACGAATCCGTATTAGCTTGGACGCACGGTTTCGGGTCAGAAATTGTTGAGCTGTTCTTCCCAGAACTAGGAATGGCGATAAACCAATACTCCATCCACCTCTGCGATAAAACGAGATACGACGAGACAGGTATCAAGGTGGAGGAAAAGGACATCACCAATAAAGAACTTTTAGAAACACTAGAGGAACTAAAGAATAAGCTTATAACACAAGAGGCTCTAAAAAAGGAGCTGGCTGTCGCACAGTCCAAAATTTTCAGCGATCTAGCAAGCTAAATGGCTACGCCATTTATACAAATACCAACAATCACATAACCAAACATGTTCAAGAAAAAAACACTAGGCCCCAAAGCGCCAGCATACAAGGAAGATGTAACGGTAAGAACACTCGATCAGCTACTGGACGTCTGCAAAGTAGATCGCGACGTTTGGGAGGTTGACCATTTTGATGCCAACAAATGGGAAGTTCAAACACGTGATAGCGAAAGCCCGCTTTTCCAGATCAAAGCTTGGCTGACAAAGATCACCCAAGATGAAGACGACGAGGCCACCAGCAAATTCTTCCTGTCACAGATCGCCAAGAAAGCGCCGAAAAAATTTCTGCCATGCCGCAACAGTAAACCAAAGGACAGCGATTATCTCTTGGAGTTGTGTATCCCAGATGGGTTCATCGGCAAAGTCTCGTGGGGCAAAGCCAAGAAAGAAATATTCGATATCGACGACACCTGCCTGAAATTTCAAGCAGCCGTCCAAGACCTGCTAAGCAAGGCTCCGGAAGACAAGGTTGGCAAAATCATCTTTCCTATCTCTGGGGAATTCTTCAACTCAGTAGTAAAACCAGGAGATGAGCAAGAATGGGAGGAGAGGATCCAAAAAGGTCTCAAAATCCTAGCCGACACTATCGAAAAACTTGCCCAAGTTGCTCCAACGACAGTGGTAGTTATCCATAGTGAGACCAAAATGGGGAGGTCCTTTTACATCGGCGAGTACCTTAAAGCTTGGTTCTCACATCACAAGTTTGTCACGGTCGATACCTCGAAGGACACCTTCAAGTACCAACAATTCGGTCAAAACCTCTTGGGTTACACATATGGTGATGCCACCAAACCAGAAGTCCTGCCAGAAGTAATGGCACAAGAAAAGCCAACTGAGTGGGCCAAGACAAATACAAGGGAATGGCACATCGGTGTTCTCAAAAAGCGAATCGTCTCAGAAATGACAGGCTGCAAAGTCCGCCATATCTCAGCACTTGGCAAAGCCGAGACATGGGAAAAGAAACAGCTCGGAACCACAAGGGTAGCCGAAGCATTTCTCTACCAGCCACAAGGTGGCCTTGTGGCAAGCTTCTACTTCCTTAACAAGTGATAGGAAGAACTAGGCTACGCCGAAGCCAAATACACTCAGTGTTACCGATGAAGAAAACCATCCCTCAAGCCGCAGCAGTAGTTTTAGTAAAGGGAGATAAGACATATGTGAGCAAGCGCCTTGGCAGCTCAACCTACCAGAACTATTGGCAGAACCCAGGCGGCAAGCTCGAGGACGGCGAAACAGCCCTGCAAGCCATCGTCAGGGAAACCAAAGAAGAAACCGGCCTCAATCTGGCAGCTAAAAGGTTTTTTAACCTCGCCTATCAAATCATTACCGGCGAAGCAGGCAAAAAGTATGGCGTCACAACGTTTCTAGTTCAACTGGAATCAAAAGAACGCCCGAAACGCACGGAAAAGAAGCACAGCGGTTGGAAAGCAGTGAAACTGGCAGACATTATGGCAGTTGGGCCCTTGGTTCCTGCACTTCAATCGCAACTCCCAAAAATTAGTGAAGTCTTAGGAGTTTAAAAAACAAAAAATTTATGCTAGTACCAATCGTAGTAGAACAAACAGCCAAAGGGGAAAGAAGTTATGACATTTATTCACGTCTCCTAAAGGATCGAATTATTTTTATAGGCACCGCCATTGATGAGAATGTAGCCAATCTCGTTATTGCGCAACTCCTTTTCCTCCAGATGGAAGATCCCAAAAAAGATATCAGCATCTACATCAACTCCCCAGGTGGATCAGTCACCGCAGGCCTCGCAATTTACGACACCATGCAATTTTTATCCTGCGATGTCAGCACATACTGCATGGGCATGGCTGCAAGCATGGGAGCTGTATTGCTCTGCGCAGGTACCAAAGGAAAGCGTTTTGCACTTCCAAATTCCGACATCATGATCCACCAGGTTTCAGGTGGTGCGCAGGGACAGGCGAGCGACGTCGAGCGCCAGGTCGAGTTCATGTACAAACTTAAACGCCGACTCACAGGCATCCTCTCCAAGCATACAGGAAAATCAGCCGAGCAGGTGACCATTGATTCAGATCGAGACTACTACATGACCGCTGAAGAAGCCAAAGCCTACGGACTGGTGGACGAGGTTGTAACCACGAGAAAAGTATAATACGGTCATGCCCCTTCCACCGCTAAAGACCGAAATCCCATTTGTAGCATCCCGCGCAGCCCAAGAAAAGCGAACGGAAGCAGCACATCCCAAAGGCAACCTATACAGAATAGTTTTACACATCGAACACGATCTTCGCTTGGCCAAAAAGGCCCTTATCCGCCACGACCAAGAAGAGGCCCAAAAGAAACTCAAAGAAATCCAAGACACCATAAATACACTCCATGAATAACACACCAAACACAGACGCCATCGCCACCGCCAAAAAACTATTGACCGAAGTCATTACTGCCGGAGGACTGCCAATTGCAGTCTCCCACCCAGAAAAGGATGGAACGCTCACAATTGTCGTGGCTGAAGATGGAACCATTAAAAACGTCGACGACTATGGTGCGGAATACGCTGGGAAAACCCTCAATGACCTGCCGGTTAGCGAACTGGGACTTCTTGTGGATCATGGATCGCGCGACAAAGACGTCATCGAAGATCTGAGCTACACAGAAAGCCCTCAAATCTAGTCAAAAACATAAAATTCGAACCAAAAAATCTAAAATCTAAAATACCAGAAGCAATGAACACACCCGCCAAAAAAACGCCACCTCCTTCAGTAGTCGCAGTATTCAAAGAACTGCTTCAAAAGAATCTCAAGGAAAACAAGGCAGTCATCACTCAGGAAGAGGCCGTAGAGGCCATCCGGAAAAAGATGAAATGCTCCAAGGCGGCCGTGCTCACCAAACACTATTTGGAGATCGAAGACAGCTTCCGCGCCGAAGGCTGGGATGTTCGCTACCGCAAACCCGGGTTCAACGAGACTTTCCTACCCCACTTCAGGTTCAAGCTCAAGTCAGCCGTTGTAACCACAGTAAAGAAAAAGGTCAATCCTCAAAAATTACTCAAAGCAGTAAAGGACCTCTACAAGGCGGGCATGTGGACATGTCCAACACTGTCCATGAAGGAACAAATTGCCCTCTGGACCAACCTGAGGGATGCAGCCCAAATCGAAGTTGGAACAGCCACCAAACTCGGATTTTCAAGCAACAACCGATAATATGCGCGAAATTTCTGCACCGCTAACGGACATAGACGCCAACTTGCACTTGGTGTTTTTGGAGAATGGCAAGCCAAAACTCGAATCCATGTCAGTACTTAAACTTGCCCAGTGGAAAGATAACAAGCCACAGGCAAACGTATATGAGCTGGCAGGAGTATTCCTCGACCTTCCAAGCGCACAGAGCATGGTAAACGACCTGACCAACGGCAAGGCCATCTTTGTTCCAATCGACTAATGGACCCAATACACATCCAAATAGGTGACTCGTCAAGGGCAGTTGAAATGACCAGTCAGAAATGGAAGGAAATTATCGGCCTATCCGCTCAAGACGCCGAACAATTTTTAGCAGGGCTCCCCTGCAGCGTCACACAAGCTAAGGACGTACTAGATCTCGCAGGACCAAACCCAGAAACAACCTGGATCGAATTTCTACGAGAAAACACACCAACACAAATCTTCAACAGCTAAACAAAACACCATGGAAAAACAGTCATATCAGTGGGTCACACCAGCCATCCTCAGCGCAAGCAAATACAGTCAAGACGACACAGAAGTCGCCATTGATCAAGTCAAAGATCTATTCAGGGAGGCAAAGATCACACCAGAGGAGGCCGACCAACTTCACTTGGTGGCTTGGTTCGTCGAGGCGCAGGGAGACCTGACGTTCGAGGTTAAGGTTACGGGGCCCAAAGATCTATTGGACAAATTGTACAATGTGGTCAAGGACGAGGAAATGCAGTATCCTCCTTTCATCCTCAGGACCAAACAGGCCTGAGGCAAAACATAAAAGAATGCTAACCATTTCGGCTCTATTATCAGGTGTAATCACGACATCACTATGCGTGTTTCCACTTGCTTACAGATTAAAAACCGGAGGAAGACTTAGCCAAACATGGAAAGCACGCCTACACCAAATTATCAGACTAACTGCTGCAATCGCAGCAGTTAGCTGCCTTCTAACAGGGCATACAATTGCATCAGTGCTGTTCCTGATTTGTTTTATTGTGGTCCAATTCGAGATCTCCCGCACGAGAGCAATAAATGCACCTAACTAGCCTACCATCAGAAGAAGAAGGTTTCAAAACCTCACCAGTCACATTCTGCGGAATCGAAGCAATTCTAATTATCCCAGAAATTTCTGCTAAATGGAAACCAGCCACCATGCTATTCCGTTCGATGATCGTGAATAAGGAGTCGCTGGAAGTACTATCTATTGGGTGGCCAAAGTTCATGAATTACGGGGAGAAGCCGGACTGCTACCCAGACCCCAAGAATTATCAGGATTGGACAATCACTGAAAAAATAGACGGGTCTCTCGTAATTTGCGACTATGTCAATGAGCAATTCAGTATGCGGACAAGGGGAACTGCCAGCTACATTACCCAGAGCAACGCAAAGGATTTCGAGCTATTACGAGATCAGCACCCAGCAATTGTCGAGTACCTAAAACAAAACCCAGAGCACTCGTTATTGTTTGAAATAGTGACTCCAAACAACGTCATAGTGTTACGCAGTGAAACCATTGAGTTCTACCTGCTTGGTGGTGTCAATAAAGCCACCGGCAATGTACTAACTATCGACGAAGTAAACCGTATCAAGGAGTCAATACCAGGCGGGTGGCAACCACAGTCCCAACAGTTAAAGGTTCTGCGCGCACCAGCCACCCACAGCTTCGGCACACTTGACGAGATGCTTGCAGCAGTTAAAGACTGGAAAGGCAAGGAAGGAGTTGTACTCAGCTATAACAACAATCAGAACAGGGTAAAGTTTAAAGGCGACTGGTACTGCACGCTGCACAGCATGAAATCCTCTCTGAATACTGAGAGCAACCTCATCGAGTTTTACGTCAACGAGGGAATGCCCTCCGGCAATGGACTATTCAAGCTTATCGAAAACTTTGACTGGGAAATAGCCAATCAATTGCGCACACCAATTGAAAAAGTGGCAACCGCAGGCGAAGAAGTTAAAAAGGAGATCGAAAAGATCAAAGAACTCGTTAAAGATATCAGGAACTTCGAAACCCGAAAAGAGAAGGCCCTTGCCATAGCCGAGAATTGTAAAGGTGACTACACGGGGATAGCCTTCAGCATCCTGGATGACAAACCAATCAAACCAACCACCTACTGCAAGCTTATCAAAAGTAGCGTGGAATCAAGCACGGCTACGCCGTAATAACACACAAAAATAACTATGCCGAAAAGCATGACCAAAAACAAACTCACGAAGCCCGTTAAAGCTAAACTTAACAAGGGTAAGCCCCCCAAGGCACCCTCAGTCAAAGAACCAACTTTGCGCATGGGTAAGGAGACAGCTACCGTCGAATCAAGAACCGACAACATTCGCACGCTGGACGAGCTCCTAGTCATCTGCGAAGTCGATCTGACGGTGTGGGAAGTCGACCGACTGCTGGTCAACAAATGGGAAATGGGATGTGCAACGGACGACGGAGATATCCTTGTCCGACCACTCTTCCAAATCAAAGCTTCCCTCAAGAAACGCAAGGGTATTGATGCTGCAGTGCACATCGCGAACATGTTCGAGGTATCGGCACAAAAACACGCTCCAAAGAAATTTGCACTAGCCAAGAAAAAGGGAAACAAAGGTGACCATCTGCTAGAAATCAGCATCCCCGATCTACACATTGGTAAGCTCGCATGGAGCAAGGAAACAGGACAGCCAGATTACGAGAGCGTCATCGCCTGCACGCTATTTAAGAAGGCAATCACCGACCTTATCGCCAAGGCTCCAATGTCCAAGGTGGGACGCATCCTCCTACCAATTGGAAACGACTTCTTCAACGTCGACGGGCACACCAAGATGACCACCGGCGGAACTCCTCAGGATGAAGACGGACGCTGGTCCAAAACCTTCATGCAAGGATGCAACCTAGTTGCAGAAGCAGCAGAGGAACTTTCTAAGATTGTTCCAGTTGATATCATCATCGTACAGGGAAATCACGACTTTCAACGGTCATTCTACCTTGGTGCTTACCTAAGTGCCAAGTTTGAGACCCACAAGGCCGTCACTGTCGACAACGAACCTACTACAAGGAAATATTACGCCTTTGGGAAAAATCTTCTTGGATTCACACACGGTGACAAGGAAAAGGTAGGACGCTTGCCAGGGTTGATGGCCGAAGAACGCCCCTTGCTATGGGCCCAGTCCGATACACGCGAATGGCACCTAGGGCACCTGCATACAGAAATCGTTCAGGAGATCATCGGGACAAAGATCAGGAATCTTTCATCCCTCAGTCCAGCAGATGCATGGCATGCGGGCCAAGGTTACGTGGGTAACGTTAGGAGGGCAGAAGGATTCCTCTATCAGCCGGACGGCGGACTTGTAGCTAACTACTACTTCATCGATCTCTGAGTTGATGAATCTTGGCATCCTATTCGCATTCTGCGTTACAACCATAATGGCAGTTATGGCTTGGAGTATCACTACATACCAAGTTGTATCAACAGCCCGAATCATTGTAAATAAATGGCAACAAAGCGAGCAGGAACCAACTTGGACAAAAGCAGAAATTATTAGTGACACAGCGCTGACCGGCATCCTAATCATACTTTCAGTCTTTGCAACAGTTCCAGCAGCTATCACCGGTTACAATCTTTAGGCTACGCCAAAAACTCAAAAAACAATAACTACAAGCCCTATGAATTATCGCAACCTAATGGAAAACACGCTTAAGACCGCTCAGGCCGTCCAGAGCAAACTCCCAGAAAAAGAGTTTACCACCTACGTCAACAGATCCATCGGGGTCGTCGAGGGAGTCATGATCGCGACAGGAAACCTTGACCTTGACAAGGATCGCGAGACACAGGAATTCATCAACTTTCAAATCCAAATGGAAAAAATGCTCAAGTGAACAGGAACTCACTCACAGTTTTATTGTTTTTGGCTATCGTCGTCAGCATGGCACTGGTAGGACACTACCTCTGGAAGCCAATCCTGGCGCTTGCAGGCCTAGGATTTATCGCACAAACAAATATCGCGGGCATGCACAACCTTAACTTGGTAATGCTAGGCGCAGGGCTTCTGGCCTTTGCCGCCGCCGTAGCCAATCTCAGAACAACAATCCAACCACACCTCGAAAATGAAAAATAAAGCCTGCACCGAAGCAATCAAAACCCTCAGCACCGAACTAAAAGCAATGGCAAGCAGCGACATCACCCAACTACGCATGGCATTGGCACAAGTCGATGCCACAGCAGTCATGTGCATCAACAACATGCGCAACACCCCAACCAAAAAGTAATATGAAAAAACTCATCACCATCCTATCCTCACTATTGATTGCCGCAATTGTCGGAGTATTGCTCGCCAAGCCAGCCAAGAAAATTGCGGACAAACTCGCAGAACAGCGCGATCTGGATCGCCTGGCTAAAGAGTTCGGAAATCTTTACTAAATTTCTTCGTTTTTTAAAGGTCCTGTAGCTCAATGGTTAGAGCAGGCGGCTCATAACCGCTTGGTTGGGGGTTCGAGTCCCTCCGGGACCACTTAAAATATGCATTACTTCAGCTTAGCCGTTCTTTCCGTATTAGCAATCCTATCCGTAGGATTAGTTGTAATACTCTCCAAAGTCAAACGTGCGCACCCAATGTTGGAGCTGCATATCCGCAAAATTGCTGCAATTTCAATCGGCATTATCGGCATCCTGACACTCCAAATGCTGAGCAAGAATTAGTGTTACACTTCATGTTTTAACAAAAACATGATGAGGCCCACAAAATATATTATATATCGCAGCGACGGTCGCTACTCGTTCGAAAAAGAAGATGAAACTTTCGCTGTACTACATCCAGACGACTTTTTGGACGGGAGAACAGAATTACACCTGTTTAGAACATCGGAAGAAGCCTCAGAGTTTGAAACAGAACTTGAAATTAAGGTTAACCAATCAGATGCAAATATCTCATGGCTGACAGGACTAATAACGCCAGACAATAAACATGCCATATTTGTTGAATATCATGATGAAGAGCATCCTGGCCGAGAAATCATAGAAATCCTACACCAAACATAAAATTAACTTGGAAAACCAAAATAAACTTGCTACAATGAACCTTATGCTCAAAAAAATCACTCTGCTCATGCTGCTGGTGCTAACCATCGGGGCCACCGAATCCAAAGCTGTAAATCTGGTAATTGACTATACCTACGATACCAATGGATTCTTTAATACAGGAACAGCAAACGGAGTACAGGCAAGAGCAAGAATCGAAAATGCAGCAAGCACTCTTTCAGGGTGGCTTTCTGATAACTGGGGAGCAATAAGTATTGGTTCAGGACCCAATACTTGGACTGCCCAGTTCTATGACCCAAGTTCAACAGGAGTTATCACAAGAACCAATGACCTCAGCATAGCCAATAACACATTTGTCGTGTTTGTCGGTGGATATGATCTCGGCAGCGGTGTTCTAGGAAGCGGAGGAGCAGGAGGATATGGGGTTAGTGGCACACAAAGTTATGTTGATAGCATTGTCAACCGTGGTGATACTGTAGGCTTTGTAGATTGGGGCGGATCAATAGCATTTAACAATACCAATACAGTATGGTCGTTTGATGAGACCACTGTGGGATTATCAGGAAAGAATGATTTTTACTCGGTTGCCCTTCACGAGCTAACTCACACGCTAGGGTTTGGTATGGTTGGTAACCCGTTTTGGGACAACGAGGTTTCAGGAAGCAACTTCATTGGAACGCATAGCCAAGCAGTTTATGGCGGACCTGTACCGCTTTCACTAGATGGTGGTCACTGGGCTGACGGCACCGATAGCCAGATATTCCTAACCAATACGGCACAAGAAGCAGCCATGACACCAGCACTTACTACTGGAACCAGAAAGCTAATGACAACTTTGGATATGGCCGGATTGGCAGACTTGGGGTATAATGTAGTTCCAGAACCAAGCACCTATATGTTATTGCTAGTAGGGCTAGGATTTGCCATCTTGGCACAACGCAAGCGTGCCAAACTGACACTCTGCCGTGTCACAGCTGGCACACGTTAAGCGCCAGATTGCTACACCTCTTCACTCGGGAGAAAGGCAGGTTTTTACCTAATTTGTTAGTGCTTAGTCCGTTGCGGTATCGTTAGATATCTTGGCATACCAAGTGCTATATACTGTGACAAACACAAAAACATTATGGCTAAAATATTAGGAATAGACTTAGGAACAACAAATTCATGCATGGCAATACTGGACGGGGGCGAAGCCCTCGTATTGGAAAACGCCGAAGGAGCTAGAACGACACCATCCGTGGTGGCATTCTCAAAAAACGGGGAAAGATTAGTAGGCCAGTCAGCAAAGCGGCAGGCTGTCACGAATGCTGCTAATACCATTTTCTCCGTAAAGCGATTTATGGGGCGTAAATTCGACGAGGTACGAGCCGAAGAGCACAGGGTACCTTATAAACTCGTTAAGGCTGCAAATGGGGATGCTCACATACAGGTTACAATCGACGGCAAACCAAAAACATTCTCACCTCCAGAAATATCTGCAATGATACTTTCAAAGCTGAAGGCAGATGCCGAAGCAAAGCTCGGAGAAAAAATTACTGAGGCAGTTATCACAGTACCAGCATACTTTAACGATTCGCAGAGAAATGCCACAAAGGACGCCGGCCGCATAGCAGGTCTGGATGTAAAAAGAATTATCAACGAGCCAACAGCCGCATCCCTTGCATATGGACTCGATAAAAAGTCAGACGAGAAAATCGCTGTTTACGACCTTGGAGGCGGAACATTTGACATCTCAGCACTGGAGATTGGGGAAGGAGTATTTCAGGTAGCTGCAACAAACGGAGACACTCATTTGGGAGGCGATGACTGGGACAACAAAATTATTGACTGGATTATAGAAGAATTCAAGAATGACTCTGGAATAGACTTAAGTAAACAAGCCGATGCCATTCAGAGAATTAAGGAAGAAGGAGAAAAGGCAAAAATAGCCCTATCATCCACACAGGAGTATGAAATCAATCTTCCCTTCATAACAGCTGATTCTTCTGGACCAAAGCACATCCAGAAGAAACTGACCAGGTCAAAGCTAGAACAGATTACTGATGACCTATTCACCCGCACAATCAAGCCCGTACAAGACTGTCTTGCAGACGCAAAGTGGAGCAAGTCAGAAGTGGCAGAATTAGTGCTAGTCGGAGGCATGACAAGAATGCCTAAAGTAGTAGACACAGCACGCGAACTCATCGGAAAGGAGCCTCACAAAGGGGTCAACCCAGATGAGGTTGTAGCCATAGGCGCAGCCATCCAAGGTGGCGTGCTAAAGGGGGACGTCAAGGATGTTCTGCTCCTAGACGTTACACCACTAACATTGGCTATCGAGACGGCTGGGGGCATTGCAACGCCAATGATACCACGCAACACGACAATCCCAACCAAGAAGTCAAATATATTTTCAACCTACAGCGACAATCAGCCCGGGGTTGAAATTAAGGTGCTTCAAGGTGAGCGGCCGCTCAGCAGAGACAACAAAAATCTTGGAGTTTTCCATCTGGATGGGCTACCACCAGCAGCAAGGGGAACACCACAAATCGAGGTTACGTTCGACATCGATGCAAACGGCATACTGAATGTTACGGCAAAGGATCTCGGAACAGGTAAAGAGCAAAAGATATCTATCACTGGATCAAGCGGACTCAGCAAGGAAGATGTGGAGCGCATGAAGCAGGAAGCTGATGCACATGCCGAAGATGACAAGAAAGCCAAAGAAGGTATAGAAATCCGCAACAATGCCGATACGCTAGCCTATCAGTCCGAGAAGCAGCTTAAAGATTTTGGAGGATCCGTAGATGGAGCTTCCAAGAGCAAGGTGGAGTCTGCTATAGCAGATGTTCGCGAAGCTCTTAAAGGTAACGATACCTCCAAGGTAAAAGCAACCTACGACGCACTGCAAAACCTAATGCAAGAAGTCAGCTCCGAACTATATAAGAAAGCCAGCCAAAACCAAGCCGGACCAAGCGAGCAGACTAACGCAGCGCCAAACCAGAAGAACGATCCGGATGTTGTAGACGCAGAGTTCGAAATGGTAGACGAGAAGAAAGGCAAAAAGAAGTAAGCGTACGCCAAAGATTAGCGAGGGAACAGAAACACTGCCAGGTTTAACGGTCAAGCCGACTGACCATCAGAAGATGTCAACATCCACAGACTCCTGGTCAGTGTCAGCCAGGAGTGCCATATCACGCAATAGCGCTTGGTTTCTCTCCCACCATTCCTCACCGACAAACGAACGTACACTTTCCGGAAAATCCAAGCCAAGTACCTGATCCAAATGCCCATGCAAGTCAGCATTATCCAATGGTGAAAGCCCAAACTTGTCCGATATTAACATACGTTCTACCGTCACCACACCAGGCACGGACCTAATAACTGCTAATTCCCCATACCTCGCCGCATAGTGCAGCGGAGTCGTACCAACACTATTAGTCGCCAACAACACATCGGCAGTCAACAACCCAGCAGGTATCAAATATAATTTACCCTTATCCGCAGCATAATGAACCGGCGTATCACCACGATAATCAGTAACCATTAATAAGTTACTCGTCAACACAGCCTCAGGAATCTGTCCCAAACATCCACGTTCTGCAGCATAGTGCAAGGGGGTACAATCAAAACTATCACCACGCAGCATATTCTCACCAGTCAGCAACTCCCTAGGTACCTCCAACAATTTCCCAGCCTTGGCAGACGCATGCAAATTTACAGGCCCAATACTACTATCAATCCATTCAGGCATATCACAGTATACCAAACCAAACGCACTTGCCACAAGGTTAGCAGAGGTATCAAAATAATTCAACCTCAGTTGAACCAGCAGATTCATCCAACATAGCCTTATCCGCCAAAACCCCCTGATTCCTAGCCCACCACACATCGCCAACTATGCCTTTAACGAATGCAGGAAACTCTAAACCCATTGGGACCTGACCCGCATAACCACCCTTAACCGCCACGTCAAGCGGAGACAGTGACAGCCGACCATTTGCCAGCAGATTCTCCACCGTAAGCACCGATCTGGGCACCTGATCCAAATGTCCAAACTTAGCCGCAAAATGTAGTGGCGTGCTGCCATGCTTATCTTCAACCAACATATTTTTCGCAGTTAGCAAGTTCTCTGGCAACTGATCCAAAATTCCGACCTCAGCAGCAAAGTGCAGTGCCGTTAAACCATATAGGTCACCAATCAGCAAATGCCCCTCCGTTAATAACTCGGCCGGCACATGGTTCAAATACCCCTGCTTGGCAGCCAAGTGAATGGGAGTCTTACCTCCCTTATTAACAGCCGTCAAAGTAGCCGCCGTGACCAAATGCTTTGGCACCATGTACAAATTCCCATGCTCAGCAGCCATATGAAGAGGGGTACGCCCAAAGCTATCCCACACAAGCATCAACTCCGGAGTAAGAGAAGATGGTTGTAGTTGTCCAAGATGCCCAGCATAGGCACCCCAATGTAACGGAGTCAGCCCGGCACTATCTTTAACAGCCAAGCACTCAGGAGTCATTGCCTCCCTAGGCAACTTATCCAAATACCCACGTATGGCCGCCCAATGTAACGCTGTCTCGCCACGATCATCTGCTGCCAATAGATTCTCTACCGTCAAGAGTTCCCTTGCTACCCCATTCAGAACCAGAAGCCCATCCTTCGCAGCAGCAATAAGTGAAATCTTAGACATACAATTAAAATAGCTCAACCCCCACACTTTCTTCAGCAGATTCATCCAACCCAGCCCTATCCATCAAAATAGTTTGGTTTTGTTTCCACCACTCATCACCAACCAGCTCCCTTACCGAATCTGGAAATTTTAAACCTAATGGCACCTGATTCAGATCCCCATGTTTCACTACAAAATAAAGAGGTGTCTCGTCATAGTTATTCTTCGCTAACAGGTTTTCTGCAGTCAACACTCCAGCCGGAATTTGATCCAGATAGCCACATGCTGCTTCATGCAACGGCGTCATCGACCTTTCATCACCGGCCAATAAATTCTCGGCCGTAAGCAAGTCAACAGGAACTTGATGCAAAGCTCCGATATTGGCCGACTTATATAGCACGGTCTCACCATTATTCGCCCTAATCATTACGTTTTCTTGAGTCAACAGCTTACGAGGCACCTGATCCAAATGTCCAAACTGCGCGGCCCAATGTAATGCCGTACACCCTACATGATCAGTAGTCAAAAGGTTCTCCGCCGTTAACAACTCAGGGTTAACAGCATCTAGTGTACCTTCCATAGCAGCCGCCCTAAGGGTGCATGCTTCTTGAGTTTCAACCTTCCGCCTCTTAAAATACACTTTAGCAATCCCCATCCACTATTGTAGCAAAAAACAGCTAACAAACAACAGTCAAACATAAACTTATGAAAAGCCTGCCGTCCTCTAGAAGTTGATCAAAATAAATCAATGTCATTGCTACTGGATTCAACCAGAGATGTTCTTTCCCGCATGAATGCCAAATTCTTCTCATACCAGCTATCACCCACCACCTCACGTACGGATTCAGGAAGACTAACGCCTAATAACTGGTCCAAGAGCTCGCCCTGCTTAGCGACATCAAAGTGGCACATCATGGCACTCAAAGCTGTCACCCCAATATTGTTTTCCCTCATGAGATTCTCCGCTGTCACCAGCTCATTAGGAATCTGACCCAAATGCCCTTGCTCAGCAGCAATATAAATACTGTTACGCCCCAATACATCCCGTAATAGTAGATTCCTTTCTGTGAGCAACTCTCTGGGTATGCAATTTAACTGACCGGTCCTGGCTGCATCATGAAAAACAGTTGTACCACTGACATCACCCAAAGTTAAAAAATCCTGCGTTAGTAACCAAGCAGGGATCAGGTCTAAGTGACCATAAAACGCAGCACAAAGAATGGCTGTCTTTCCATCCTTATTTCGCCTTGTCATATGCTCACCAGTCAAAAGTAGGGCAGGTATACACGAACAATGACCCATATAGGCAGCAATGTGTAATACTGTGTTACCCACACCATCACTAAGCAGCACAGTATCAGCCGTTAGTACAGATTCAGGCACCTGATCTAGATGAGCAATGGCAGCAATATGCAAGGGCGTTGTCCCACTGCTATCCATCTCCAGCAAAACATCATTTGTAAGCAATTCTACAGGTAGCTGACCTAAGTTTCCATGTCTGGCGGCATAATGTATAGGCGCAAATCCTTGGGCATCTTTGCTAACCAAATTCTTCACGGTAAGGACAGCCTTCGGAACTTTATCCAACTTCCCAAGCCTAGCCGCCTCATGTAGTGGAGTAACACCACTTGCATCTTGTACAGTCCAGTTACTCATATCCAGCTATCATAACAGACCAATTCAGAATAGTTCAACCTCCGCTACATCGTTCCCTGTCTCTAGCAGTTCCTTATCCCGCAAAACAACCTGATTCCTCTCCCACCACTCGTCTCCCACTAGCTCCTTTACAGCGTCTGGAAACTCGATACCAAGCAGTTGATCCAAGTGCCCCTTCCGCGCAGCCCACTGCATCGGTGTACCTCCAGTTCTAGACTTAACGAGCAAACCTTCTACCGTCAGTAACTCCCTAGGAACCTGATTCAGGTGCCCATACAGCGCAGCCACATGCAATGGTGTTTGACCATTATTGTCCACGACACCCAAATTCTCTTGTGTGAGCAGGTGAGGCGGCAACTTACACAACCAGCCCTTATACGCAGCAATGTGCAGTGGTGACTGACCTTCCTGATCGCATACCATCAGATTCTCTGCGATCAATCCAACAACCAACTCAAAACATCCCTTGCTCGCAATCAAATGCAATGGTGTCTCACCACAATTATCGCCAACCAACAGATTATCCGCTACAAACAAACTACGAGGAATCGTAGCAAAATGCTCGTTCAATATCGCCAGATGTAATGGAGTAGTTCCACTCCCAGATTTCACAAGCATAGTCTCGGACGTTAGCAAAGCGCCTGGCACCTTGTTCAGGCACCCGGATTTGGACGCACGATGCAAAGGTGTCCATCCACCAGCATCCTGCAACATCAGGTTCTCAACCGTAAGTAGCAGCTCTGGCACCTGATGCAAGTATCCGGCAACAGCAGCAAAATGTAGTGGAGTCACCCCCTCAACATCCTTTATCACCAAATTCTCAGCCGTAAGTAATCCTGCCGGCAGTTGATCTAAATTACCATTGCTCGCAGCAAAATGGAAAGATGAACTTTCACGACCGTCCACTACCAGCATGTTGTGCTCAGTAAGAACTCCTACAGGTACCAAGTCCAACTGCCTGTGTGCAGCAACCCAATGAAGTGCAGTCATATTCGTACTGTTCGCATCACTTACCATTAAATTTGTTGCCGTCACGAACTGCTTCGGAACAAGATGTAGCATCCCATCCTTAGCGGCAGCATAAATAGGTGTCAGGCCATCGTCCCCTACTTCTGTCCAATTCTTCATAACCCATTCTAAGTGATTCCTCAGAATATTTCAACCTCAACGCCCTCTTCCTCAGCACTCAACAGTTCCTTATCACATAGGACAGCTTGGTTACGCGCCCACCAATCTTCGCCTACCAGCTCTCTAACGCTTTCTGGCAATTTCAGCCCCAACGGTACCTGATCCAAATGGCTATTCGCAGCAGCAAAGTGAAGCGCACTAGTTCCTTCATTATTTTCCATCAACAGGTACTCCGTAGTTAACAAAGATTTCGGAATACAGTTCAAAACTCCATATATGGCGGCATCATGAAGTGGTGTCAACCCCTCATTATCCTTTACCAGCATACTTTCTACTGTAACCACCCAACTTGGAATCCGGTGAAATAGTTCAAATTCAATAGCCTTATGAATCGGTGTCATTCCCCAGCCATCTCTGATGCTCATATTCTCTACCGTGAAAAGCTCCTTAGGCAATTGATCCATACAACCATCCATAATCGCCCTATGCAGGGGAGTGCTCCCATCCTTATATCGTTCAAGCCAGTGCGGCAAACAAACTGCCGCTCATATGATAGCTTACCAAATGAAACCCACATAAATCAACCTTAAAAACAATTCGATATCCACAGCTACCACTGTAGAGCACCGAAAATCACCAGCTTGGTCTACAAATCGAGTTCAGAGTTATTGTAACGATAATGCAACTCTGTTACAATCTGGAATGGATATCCCAAATCTTCACAAGGCAGCAACCACCTGCACCTTAAACACCGTAGATCGCAGCTTCCTAACCAAAGAATACCTACTGGCAAAAGATGACAGTGGTAGCAACCCAGTTCATTTAGCCGCCGAATACGGTTGCCTAGACCAGATACCTACCGGACTATTAACCACTGAGGTTTTACTTGACGTTGATAGCTTCGGAGAGACCGTTCTTCACATCGCAGCATGTTCTGGCCACCTAGATCAACTGCCCAACGAACTGCTTACTGAAAAAATACTGCTAGAACATAATAGTGGGAATGAGACAGTGTTATATAAGGCGGCATCACACCATCCGAATAAAATCCCCATTGATGTGTTGGCGCGCAACTTACATAGGGCAGTTGGCAATAACTGGACCATTTTAGAACGGGCCGCAGCGAGTGGGAACTTCAACAAAATACCAATCTCCTTGCTTACACATGAAAACCTAATCAAGCACGATGCGGATGGCTTTACAGTGTTACATTGGCTGGCTGAAAGGGGAGACTTACGCCAGTTACCTGAAAACCTCGCCATTGATAAATACTTACTTATAAAAAATACCACAGGGAATACACCGTTACATCACGCTGCTATGCAAGGGAAATTAGATCAGCTTCCAAAGTCAGTCCTTCATACTGGTAATATAATGACCACAAATAATTTAGGCAACTCCATATTGCACAACGCAGCCGAATACGGGCACTTAGATCAGGTTCCACGGCACTTGCTAACTCCAGAAAACCTGCTGGCTGAATTTGAAAACGGCTTATCAGCTCTGCGTTTTGCGGTTTGGTCCAAAGCCCTCAAACCTTTATTGGGTCTTGACTTTGGTGACAATAACCAGATTAGGAATGTAGTTGGAGAGCAATGGTGGCAGGAAAATAATCTCCTATTACAGGAAAAACTCAGACTCAACGACCAATACGAGTCTACTGAAGTTGACCTGTTTTAGGAACCGGTGTAACTACTTAGAACAAATCAATAACATCATTGGTAACTGTTGCTGACAAGCCAGGCTTATCAAACTGTGCATTATGGTAGTTCCGTATTGCCTCTGTCGCAGAGCCTTCCGGCAATTGTATACCAAAGTCCAATAGAGTCTTTAAAGATGCTGATGGGTTAGTAATCCTATTGTAATGCTGCTCAACTTGGGACGCACTTACTCTAGGCGCGCCACCATCTGTATCATGTGCCCCAACAAAAGCATGTATAAATGGGGTCCTGCCATTTGAGTCCTTGTGCAACAGTGCAGCATCAGTAATAACATCCTTAGGAATAGCCGAGACACAGCCAGTTCTAGCAGCATGGTGCAGTATGGTACGTCCAAGCCCATCTTCGAGATTAAGAACAGAACTCGTTATAAATTGTTTTGGTACCAAATGCAAATTGCCATTTCTAGCCAAATGAAGAATTGGAGGATTTGGCAGTGCTATGAAAAACTCACTAGGGACTTGGGCAAAAACGCGAGGGTGTATCTTATCACAACATGGTGCTTGCACTAGGCTTCTAAAAGCCAAAGGGGCCTGAAGTATTTCCACCAACTCTGGTTCGCTCAACTTCTCTGCAAATTGATTAATGCACAATTCTCGTCCATCCGCAATCTCAGTCTTGGCAAGTGCCTTTCGGAATTCAGATGTTCCAGCAACTGCCAATAAGTCTTTATCCGTAGACTCACAAATAGCACCTCCCAATGTCGTATGTCCCATGAACCGCCTTCCTAAGCACTTAAGCAATGTCGGAAGAAAAGGAGTCAAATCAAGACGGTTGGCAATCATCCGACTTATGACCGGTCGCCCACAATTGTCGGAGTGCATAAGCACACCGCTATCAATAGCCTTCTCATTCAGCCTAAAGAATCTATTAACTTTCTGCCTGCCCTTAAGTCCTAGACCCCAATGACCCCCACCAATTTTAAGTGTGCTAGGCTCAGCTAATTTGATCACCTTAGCCAGTAACGTTTCTCTCCCTATAGGCTCCAATAATTCACCCTTCATTACAGGACGAACCAAATTGGCATACTTCAGCGACTCATAAGTATAGGCAGCCTTAAACTTTCTCCCCAGAACTTTGTTCATTCCACAAGTATAGCAAAAGCTTAAATCCGATTACAACTCAGGTAGCCATTCAGAATAACTCAACTTCAACACCATCCCCGCCCTCACTTAACCCAGCCTTTTCCCGCAGCATCGCTTGGTTCCTCTCCCACCATTCATCGCCTACTAACCCCTAACGCTCTCTGGGAAATCCAAACCTAGAGGAACCTCTTCAAGTTGATCGAAATACGCCACTGCCAGCTTAAGGGGACTATTACCAACCTTATCCTTTTTCAGCAGTGTCTCTACCGTTAGAACATCCTTAGGTACCTGAGACAAGTAACCGTAACCAGCCGCATAGTGAATCGGTGTAGAACCACAATTATTCTGGATAGACATATTCTCCACCGTAAGTAACTCTATAGGAATCTGTGCCAAATGATCGCCAGACACAGCCGTGTGAATAACGGTGTCTCCATCAACATCCTTAACCCCCAAAGTCCCATCGTACAACACCACTCTGGGCACCTGATCTAGGCACCCATGCAGGGCAGCATAATGGAGGGGAGTCTTCCCATTAATATCCTTCCGCACCAAATTCGCCACAGTAAGCAGATACCCAGGCACCTCATCCAAACGCTTATTCATTGCTGCAGCGTGTAAGTCATTTACATTCATCTTTCATTCTACCAGATCACTCAAAAACATTCAACCTCTACAACATCGCCAGCATGACAAACTACACCAGAAAACATAAATGAGTGGGCAAGTACGTTTACTCAAATCCAGTTCAGGTCTTTAGGCTAGCTAACAAGGTATTGGAGAGCATAACAGATCCTGACATAGAACGGGCATGGTTCCTTTATTATAGGGCCACCGCTGTCACTGGCGGGCACTTTAATATTACATTCGCAGCCCAAGTAGTGTTTCTTCTGTTCCTCGCAGTGGCCATAGGAAACATAATTGCAATCCTGGCCAGCGTATTAGTAATCGCGGGATTTACCACTTATGCACACCTATTAAACAGAACGCATAGTAAAAGAAACAAGGATTACGATAATTGGATGGACTTACTACTGAAAAAAGCGAAAAGATACCAAGACTATCGAGATCAGCCAGATTTCGATGACGACGAAGAAGAATCAGACGAATATTAATATGAAAACCATTAAACTGGCACTAATCCTATCAGCCTTGATCGTTCCCGCATGCTCCGAGTCAAAAGATACCGGACCAAAAGAACCACCAAAGCCATTTGTCACAAAACAGGTTGCAGAAAACTTCTACAGCATCGAATTTCTAAATCCAGAAAGAGACAAGGTAAACCCAACAGAATATAACTACTCAGAAGTCTTGCGTAGCTGGATTCAAGAACACCCACAGAAAACCATAATTACCATTCTTGCTACTCCAGCATACATGAAAGGCATAAGAGAACTGTTTATCCGCACAAAGGATAACGTTGAAGCCAAACCACAAAAGGTAATTCAAATTACCCTTCCTACAGAACTCCCCGATGAATACCCAATTGCCACACTAATATTCGACCAAGGCAGGGCAGGCGGCATTATCGGTGTATCGCAGTAACTTAGATGTCAACATCAACATCTTCTTCAGGTTCGATGAAGTCTGCTCCAAAATCTTTCACAAGATGCTTCTTAAGCGCAGCCAATTGCGGCGGTAAAGCTTTATTTAGCTTTATTTCACAGTCTCCATCACACCTGGGTGATCCATAAAATATCAATAAGCGACCACTAGCATCCAACTCGGCAGTAAGATACGAGAAAGAATACTTTCCAGCATCAGGTATCTCCTTAGCAATCCGCTCCACGATCAAGGGAGTTCCATCCTTCTCGTTCTCGCTATTTTGCGCAGCAATTTGCTCCATATTCTCGCTAGGCCTAACATCTACAAGCCTAGCACTTCTCATAAATTCCTTGACTTCAGTTGGCATTGTTGGCGTACTCATACTTTAAACATTACAGTATCTTAGTATACCAAGTCAAGTATCCCAGGTTGATTATACCAGCCAAGATCTGTTATACTGAGTAGTGACCATATTCAAAGCCAGAAAGATTGTATCCGGCAAAGTAAGCAAAACGCACAGCGAATATCTAGAGGCGCTAGCCACAATAATAAACACCAGCAAAGAGTTACGCAAAGCAAGTGTAGGAATAGCATATAATATGCTACAATACAATTGGATTTTGTTTGGGTCGTCGCCGGGACGCTAAGCTCCGGCGGGTCGGTCGGTACGTCTTGTTGGCAGATGTTGGATTGGCTTTTAGCCACTTCCTCCTTGCCTCTAAGTTCTCGAGTGTTCTAATACGGGTGTTACCGGCCCCGACACTGTCAGCATCCTCAGTGTGCCCGCAACGAACACACCTAAACAACTCTCCCTTCCGATTCAATCGGCTCACACAGCGGCAATTAACATTGGGACACGTTCGGCTTGTGTTTCTAGGTGACACCATTACCCCAAGCACACGGTGCTCTTGGCATTTATGTCCCAACCTATCCACTAGCAGGCGATGTGCCCAAGGTGAGCTTCTACGACGAAATTCTTTACTCAATACTTTACCAAATTTTATACCTGTCAAATCCTCATATCCAACAACATCAATATGTTCCCACGGGATTGCATTTAACGCACGACCAATTACATGATCGCGTTCAGATAATAGCCGTTTCCGATGTTTGCTATTCGGTTTGCACCTTCTAATTCTAGCCTGCAAAGCTTTATATTCCCTACCAACAAAGGCGGTCTTGCCCCAGTGTTTGTTATCTGAGTCTGTATTGTATGTGGTTAGTTTGTTCTGACCCATATCAAGTCCTACTACAACTGATCCTTCTGGCGGGGCAAATGGAATTGTACCATCTGGCAGTTCAACCCAGATAGTTAAACTGTATTCTGACAACGAACAGCCCTGTATAAACCTAGCACCTTCCTTTCCCATCCATTTATTTACTGGCTTCGTTCTGCATGTTGGTATAGTTATTTTATTGCCACGAGATAGTGATGACAGGCGTATTACCAAATCGAATGGGTTACCAGTAGACTTAACCTTGTCTTCAACCGATACAAACTTGGCATCCAATACTATATCACCTTTGAATTTGGGTGGTTTACTATTTGGTTTAACTGTTCCTGATAACCTAACTGCTTTGACTATTTCAATTGCTTGTTTAAGTGCATTTGATTTGTACCTCTCTGATAACCTACCAGTTTCCACTAGTTCTAATGTCTCCTTGTTCAAGTTAAATTTATCGCTGGGCATCTGCCAAAAAATTTCGATATATCGCTGCACGCATCCTCGGTACGCCTGAATCAAGGTATGAATCTTTCTCTGCTTCTTAGCAGTTATAAATTTCATGGTTACTTTGCAGGCACGTCTCATTTTTACCTACCCAAATTATACCATTATATTATAGCAGATTTAACTATATTTATTCGTTGGTCCATTGTAAGACCAGCAGGAAAGAGAAACCACCAATACTGAAGGTCGGACAGTGTTTCACGAGGCTGCCAAATCTGGCTGTATAGGTCAAATTCCCGGAGAAGTACTAGTACGACTAGTGAACAGTCCGCTAGATTCTATTAAGCACTATAATGCACTTAAGTCAACTTTTCACATTGCAGCAAGCTATGGAACTTTAGATGCATTTCTAGGAATTGAAATGCCAGAGGGTCTAGAAAGCGAGTTATTTTCCTCAGCACATGAAAGCTTAAAGGATCTAGGAGCTAAGTGGTTCGCTAAAAACCAAGCATATTGCGAAGAAATGCGAAAAATAAAGGCCCCATTGGAAGTCGATACAGAAACCTCAGAACTCGATATATTCTAAGCAATTGACATTCTTATTGCAGACAACCAAATAAAAGGTATAATGTATTCAAGCATATGATGCAACCTAAACCCGCAAAAAAGCACAAGACGTTCGTTTTAGACACAAACATCCTCCTCCACGACCCACACGCCATAACAAACTTCGCCAGTCACGATGTGGTAATCCCAATGACAGTTCTAGAAGAACTGGATACGTTTAAAAAGAATCAAGACGATATAGGACATAACAGTAGAGAGGCTACAAGATTTATTGATAGCATTTTCCCAACCAAGGCGGCAATGGATGCGGGATACGACAAAGCGGGTGGGGGGAAAGTCAGAATCAGCATCGAATTTGATCAAGTGAACCTACTCTTAAATGATAAAGCTGACGCCAGAATCCTAGGCTGTGCCTTAGCAGCACAAAGGCGCAGTACCGAGAATGCTAACAAGACACAGGTAATACTTGTCACCAAAGATGTCAACCTCAAGGTTAAAGCAAGAGCTCTAGGACTAAGGGCATCTGACCTTAAAAGGGATCAGGAACTTACTAAAGCAGTAGCAGAACAAAATGCTACAACTGCAATCGTAAAGGTAAAACAGGAAGAGATGGAATCATTCTGTGTGAATAAGAACATAGAATTAAAAGGCACAACCGTAAAACCATACACCTACGTTCTACTTTCCAGCGAGTGCGGAAAAGAAGTTCCAGCCAAACACCTAGACAATGGGCACTTCAGAACATTATTAGGACCTTCGCAAATTCATATCAAGGGTGGAAGAAGCATAAAATCCAGGAACTTAGAACAAAGTTTCTTGATAGATGCACTGTTCGACAAAGAAGTATCTGTCATAACCATTTTTGGTATCGCCGGCACAGGTAAAACAATACTGGCAATAGCAGCAGGGCTAAGCCAGGTACAAGGAGGTGCATTCGACAAACTGGTAATAACTAGAGCTATAGTGCCTATGGGCAGAGAGTTAGGTTTCTTGCCGGGAACTTCCGAGGAAAAAATGAGGCCTTGGGTACAACCATGTTATGATGCACTTGAATTTATCTATGCAAAGCCAAAAGAGCGCGAGACAAAGTTTAAGGAAAAACCACAACGGCGGGACCAAAAGGCAAACAACAATAAGCCACTAGAAAAGCCACAGGATGCCCTGCTTAGGGAAGGCAAACTAGAGATAGAAGTGCTTACAACCATTCGTGGTAGGTCTATGCCAAATATTTTCTTCGTGGTTGACGAAGCACAGCAATTAAGCCTATTACATGCTAAATGCACTATTACTCGTATGTCTAGTAATTCAAAGATAATCCTACTTGGAGATCCTGATCAAATTGACGATCCTTATCTTGATAAATACTCAAATGGGCTGGTACGTGTAGCGACAAAGTTTGAAGGCCAGCGAATTCACGCACACATAACCTTATCAAAGGGAGAAAGAAGCGAGCTTGCAGAAATGGGTGCAACGCTTCTATGAGATTAGGTTAGAGCACACTTTAACATACTGCTCCTCTAAAAATTTAATATAGGGTTTATTCCCTCCACCTGCATTGGTTATATTCAATTTATACTGTGCCATATCCTCATCAGACCCAAATTTCTTAACCATGCGCATCACACCGTTAAGAGACATATTAACCAGCTTATACTGCATAAGAGCAGCAGGTGTAAATCCAAGATATAATAGGGGTTTTAGCCTTTGCTCGTAATACTCATGGGGGAGCATCCCATATTTTTGCATCACTCGAGCATTTCGTAAATTCGATAAATCATTTATCTCTGATCCAAAATGAGTTTTATATTGTAACTCAAGAAAAGCCATATATGCATGATTAGAACCAGCCGCCTTTTTCCTATTCTCCTCAAATTGTTGCATATCTGCTTCTGTTCCAAAGCTCCTTATTAGTCTGATGATACTACCAGAAGACATGTCTATTAACTTATACCGAACAATTGATACGGGAAGAAACCCTAGATACAGCAACGGCTTCAGCTTTTGATCGTAAAAAGACTGAGGTGATAGCCCATACTTTTGCATTGCTTTCGAATTATAAGTCTTTGCCCGCGCTTTTAGTTCGGGATCTTGCCACATCTTTTGGGTTACTTCCTTTCGCATCCTTAAATACTCTTCATATTTTTGAGGATCATCACGCATTAAAGCATGCGCTTTCCGAATACCAATGCTGGTTTTTAACTTCTGTTCATCAGTGAAATGTTTACCGTAGCGGGGACTTTTTATGCCTGCACGCCTTTCCATAGTACCGTTCTTGTAAGCCTCTTTTAGAAATTCACTCTGTTTCGTACATCTGGCTGCAAACTCCTCAGGTCTTTCTAGTCTAGCTTTACGTATAGTGGCCTTGAGTTTAGCTATACGCTCTGGGGAGTGTTTAACACCCTTTAATTTAGGCAGAGGTACACCCTTTTGAGCCTTACTCATTTTCATCTTGGTTTCTTCAGAATGCTTTCTGCCAAGCATCATCCCTACTCTGCCAACCTTGTACTCAGCCGTCATGGTTGTTGACCACCCTTCAGCAATAAATTTATTAATATCATCCTGATTATGCTTATCAATATACTTCTTACCCACACCTTTATAAAGTCTCACGTATTGTTTAAAACACGGTCTAAGCCTTGCATACAGCCTAGAATTCATGTATCTATAGCCTTGGTATGCATTTGAACTTCGTAATTGCCTAAAGGCAAAAGTCATTTGAGTACATCTGATATTTTGGAACATTTTAGTAGCACACAAATGCACGATAAAATGTTCCTTAGCAGTTAGGAAAACCATGTTTGACTTATCCTTCTCGCCACCCAACTTAAAGCATTTGGGAAGAATATGGTGGTTCTCGACATATCCGAAAGTTGCTACTAACTCCTTCCGGTCTTGTGTCCGCAACTGAGCCTTCTTGATAAGTGCAATATAGCATTTTGTATATTTGTTCTGTAAAGCAATAGATTCTATTTGTTGTAAATAAGGATTCATACTTCTGCAATTCTAGATAATAATAGCACAGGAAGGAGGACACTGAAAGCACAGCACGAACACCAAATTGAAAGCTTGGCTGCAAACATCCTATAAGCATTGATTGCCTGCAAGTGATCTGATATACTTAAAAAATGTCAGCACATATTGATCCTAAACCAAAAACTTTCTGGGTGGCCAGCTGGATACGTGAGGGGCCAGCACAAGACGTTGATAAGTTATATGATCCAGAGGATCGTAATGAAACCGAGGAATTTCATGTAGCAGCCAACGAATACAAAGTAACTGATTTGGAGGAGTATGACAAGGCATGCAAAGCTGCAACAGAAGCACAACCCTGGGAATCTCACTCTAAAGCCAAGGAAAAGATAAAAGTTTACCCATTTAGGCTGATGTTCGAGCACCAAGATATCGCGCTGGAAAGTGTATCAAACCGCTCCACATATTTTTGCAGGCGTAGAATGATGGAACGCATTTTTGCGCTTGGGCCAACTAAAGAAGCAGCATTGAATGCATTAGGCAAAGGAGTTGCAACATACGGTGGTGCCGCACTAAAACATCTAGAAAGTAAGCCTCAGGACTTCATAGAAGGCCTGAGTGCTGACATCAAGGCACGGTTGGCAGAGAAAATAGCAACAGACAAGGCACAGGAAGCTTCCAGAAGAAGCTTGGAGCAGCACGAGGTCTCACCGGACATAGATATGTACTAAAAAATACTGGTATTGCCTAAGCCGTTCCAAACCTGCTAAAGTTAAACATGGCATTAGAGTATTACCAAAAGATTCAGTCAGACAATATCCAAAGAGTCCAGTCGGAGAAGAATGAGGGCAGGGGTGTATCCTGCGTGCGATCTGCGCTTACATACTTTAAGGACGGCAAAGCCAAAGAGGCAACCCTTGTTTGCATACACGACAACGATAAAATCCGCAACTATCCAGACCTACAATTAATGCTGTTTGACCTGCTCCCAGACTATTACGCGTCTCAAAAGAAAATAACGGACACATTTGGATGGGAGGATCCAAAGGAGACAGCGAAAAAGGAAATTCAAAAGAACAAGCCAGAGACATTTTGGATGGCCAATTGGACAAGAGAAGGTCCACCACAAACTTTTGATAATATTGGAGACGAAGTGACCAAGGCAAAGGAAAGATTCTACATAGAGATTGACGAATACAAGGTCTCAGATTTGGAAGCGTACTGCAAGGCTAACAGCATTGCTATGGATAACGGGGCAGATTCCGATGAACGCAAGCAAGCAGTTAAAATAAGGGACAATTCGCCATTTTTCCTCATGTTTTCAGAACACACTGAAGACTCAGCACTTGAGGACGCTCTAAGTAGAAGCACGTACTTCTGCGAAGGATCAAACCAATATTATGTCACAGCTACGGGACCAACCAAAGAGAAGGCTCTGAAAGCTCTGGGATCCGGAGTGTCATTTTATGGAGGTGCTTCACTAAGGCACTTTGAGGGCAAGCCAAAAGAATTTTTAGATGGACTTGATGCGGACATTAAAGCACGGCTGGCCGAAAAAGCAGCATTGGAAAAGTCCCAAGAAGCCTCAAGGAGTACTTTAGAGCAAGACGAGAATGAACCTGACATAGCCATTTACTAAATTATGCCGGTTATTGACCAACCCTGCCAAATCTGTTAAACCATGGCATTAGAAAAATCCCAAGAAGAAGCAAGAAGTGAACTACCCCGCCAAAGGGCGCGAGGCACCCAGTTTCAATGGCGCTAACTTATATACTTGGCCACTACGATCTCGGTTGAAATCATAGCCCTCGTATACAGCGGTTAATGCCTCCACTGGCAGACCAATACGTTCCGCATTGGTAATAGACTTACTATTATTTGATTTGTACTCACCATAAGCTTTTGTCACCTTGGCGCCTTTTACATCTCTGCTTAGCTCGTAATAATTACAAGTTAAACAATGGAAATACCTCTGGCTTAATGGTTGTTCCGTCCGCGCATAACAACACGGGCATTCTATCGTT
>Ga0172380_10001086_pt1 | contig 48345 bp, 47 predicted proteins | sample Leawe162metaG_FD_119747 | JGI IMG/M metagenome (GOLD analysis project Ga0172380, IMG submission 119747) | Leachate microbial communities from a municipal landfill in Southern Ontario, Canada - Leachate well 162 metaG | ecosystem: Engineered > Solid waste > Landfill > Unclassified | place... | reverse complement strand
GGGCGGCCATCGCATAACAATAGCCGACGCCTCGCAAGATGTCAAGTCCTTTTAGTGACTACACTTTGGCATCATAAATAGGCCGCTCATCACGGCACTACTCAATAACGGCGGCCAACTTGGGCTCCGCCGTGACTACCAAAAGGCTGGAACTTCAGGTTAAACCATCAAACGACTGTTCGGACTGTTCGGACTTGCATCTGAAATTAATTAGGACTATATTGGTACTCATTGCAGCTCCAGGGCAAGTCAGATGTTGAGAATAAGCAAAATGGCCGACTACGGCACGGTCATCCTGACCGCGATGGCGCACCAACCCGAGCGGACCCGAAGCACGGTCGAGATCGGGGCGGTCACGCGTCTGCCGGTGCCGTCCGTGAGCAAGATTCTCAAGATCTTCGTGCGCGAAGGCCTGGTCGTGTCGCTGCGTGGTGCCAAAGGGGGTTACGCGCTCTCCCGACCGCCGGCAGAGATTTCGACTGCCCAGATACTCAATGCCATCGACGGGCCGATCGGCATGACCGAGTGCAGCATTACGCCAGGCCTATGTACCCGCGAAACCGGCTGCCCGGTGCGCGTCAATTGGCGAAAGGTCAATCGCGCCCTGCTCCAGGCGCTGGAACAGATCACGCTGGCGCAGATGATCCAGCCGGTGGACGAAACAGTGGACCTCAGTGTGATCCGCGCGAGGCGCCCCGCCTCCAGACCTGCAGCGAAGCATTAAGGACAAATAGCCATGACAGAGACAGCAAGCAGGCTCGATGAGCTGATCGCCAGCGAATACCAGCACGGCTTCGTCACCGACGTGGAGACCGATGCCGTGCCGCGTGGACTGACCGAGGACACCATCCGCCTGATCTCGGCCAGGAAGAACGAGCCGCCATTCATGCTCGAGTGGCGGCTGAAGGCGTTCCGGCACTGGCTGACGATGACCGAGCCGAAGTGGTCCACGGCGCACTATCCGGCGATCGACTATCAGAACATCATCTACTACTCGGCGCCGAAATCCATGAAGGACCGGCCGCAGAGTCTGGCGGAGGTCGATCCGGAACTGCTCAAGACCTACGAGAAGCTCGGCGTGCCTCTGAAGGAACGTGAGATGCTTGCCGGGGTCGCGGTCGATGCGGTGTTCGACAGCGTTTCCGTCGGCACCACCTTCAAGGACAAACTGGGCGAACTCGGCATCATCTTCGGCTCATTTTCCGATGCGGTACGCGAGCATCCGGAGCTGGTTCGGCAGTATCTTGGCTCGGTCGTGCCTTACACCGACAACTTCTTCGCGGCGCTCAATGCGGCGGTATTTTCCGACGGCTCCTTCTGTTACATCCCGCCCGGCGTGCGCTGCCCGATGGAGCTATCCACCTACTTCCGCATCAACGCCAAGGATACGGGCCAGTTCGAGCGCACCCTGATCATCGCCGACGAAGGCGCCTACGTCAGCTACCTGGAAGGCTGCACCGCGCCGATGCGCGACGAGAACCAGCTGCACGCCGCAGTGGTCGAACTGGTGGCCCTGGACCACGCGCGCATCAAGTATTCGACGGTGCAGAACTGGTACCCGGGCGACAAGGACGGCAAAGGCGGGATCTACAACTTCGTCACCAAGCGCGGCGACTGCCGCGGCGTCAAATCGCACATCTCATGGACCCAGGTCGAGACCGGTTCGGCCATCACCTGGAAGTATCCGAGCTGCATTCTGCGCGGCGACGACTCGATCGGCGAGTTCCATTCGGTGGCGCTGACCAACAACTATCAGCAAGCCGACACCGGCTCCAAGATGATCCACATCGGCCGCAATACGCGCAGCACCATCATCTCCAAGGGAATCTCCGCCGGGCATGGACAGAACGCCTATCGCGGCCTGGTGAAAATCCTGAAATCGGCCGAGGGCGCGCGCAACTACAGCCAATGCGATTCGCTGCTCTTGGGCGACAAATGCGGCGCCCATACCTTCCCCTACATCGAGGTCAAGAATCCCAGCGCGCGCGTCGAGCATGAAGCGTCCACCTCGCGCATCGGCGAAGACCAGTTGTTCTATTGCCAGCAGCGCGGACTCTCGGTGGAAGACGCCGTGTCGATGATCGTCAACGGCTTCTGCAAGGAAGTATTCAAGGAACTGCCGATGGAATTCGCGGTGGAAGCCCAGAAGTTGATGAGCGTGAGCCTCGAAGGCACGGTCGGTTGATGAACCTAGTGAAGGAAGCAACCATGTTGGAAATCCGCAAGCTGCAAGCCAGCGTCGAAATGAAACCCATCCTGCGCGGCCTGGACCTCAGCGTCAAGGCCGGCGAAGTGCACGCCATCATGGGGCCGAACGGCTCGGGCAAGAGCACCTTGGCGCAGGTGTTGGCGGGGCGCGACACTTTCCAGGTCACCGGCGGCGAGGTCCTGTACCAAGGCCGCGACCTGCTGCCCCTGGCGCCGGAAGAGCGTGCCCGCGAAGGCATATTCCTGGCCTTCCAGTACCCGGTGGAGATTCCCGGCGTGAGCAACGTCTATCTGCTCAAGGCGGCGCTCAACAATGTGCGCAAGCACCGCGGCCAGCCCGAACTGGACGCGATGGAGTTTCTCGCCCTGATCAAGCAGAAGATGAAGCAGATGGACATGAGCGAAGACCTGCTCTACCGCGCGGTCAATGAAGGCTTTTCCGGCGGCGAGAAGAAGCGCAACGAGATCCTGCAGATGGCGATGCTGGAACCGAAACTCGCCATCCTCGACGAGACCGACTCGGGCCTGGACATCGACGCGCTGCAGGTCGTGTCCAAGGGCATCAATGCCTTGCGCAGCCCGGACCGGGCAATGATCCTGGTGACGCATTACCAGCGCCTGCTGGATTACGTGGTGCCGGACTTCGTGCACGTGCTGGCGCACGGAATAATCGTCAGGAGCGGCGGGCCGGAGCTGGCCCTGGAACTGGAAGAGCGCGGCTATGGCTGGCTGGAACAGGCGGCAGCCCCCTCATCTCTCTCCCCCCTGCGCAGCACGGGGGCGCCGTGAACGCCAGAGAACACACCCTCGCCGACTTCGTACGCATCGCCGCGACCCTGCCCGGCGCACGATTGCCGTGGCTGGTGCGGGCGCGCATGACGGCACTGGAGCGCTTCGCCCAGAGCGGCTTGCCCAGCATGCGCGACGAGGACTGGAAATACACCAGCATCGCCGCCATCGAGAAGCATGCCTTCCTTGCCCGGCCTCGCCAAGACGGTCGCGAGAGCGCTCCGGCCGCCCTGGTCGCCCTGGTCGATGAACTCTCCCTGAACAAGGGTACCGGCCATCTGCTGGTGTTTGTCGACGGCCGCCATGCGCCCGCGCTGTCGGCACCGGGGCTCCTGCCGGCAGGTACGACGCTGGCAAGCATCGCCGATGCATTGGAGCGGGCGCCGGAAGCGCTTGAGTCCTATCTCGCCAACGAAGATCGCCAGACCGTCTTCGGCGCGCTCAATACGGCATTCATGGCCGACGGCGCCTACCTGCACCTCGCCCGCGGCACCGTCGTGGATGAGCCCATCCATCTGCTGTTCATCGCGACTCAAGCCGGTGCCGCGGGTGCCGCTATTTCTCCGCGCAACCTGATCGTGGCCGAAGAAGGCGCGCAGGCGACGGTGATCGAGCACTATGCCGGCGCGGACGGCGCGGTGTATTTCACCAATGCGGTGACCCAGATTTTCGCCGCCCCCAATGCCCAAATCGAGCACTACAAGCTGCAGCAGGAAGCACTGCAGGCATTTCATGTCGCCGGCATCCATGCGCTGCAGGCGAAGGACAGCCGCCTGACGTCGCACTCGATCGCGCTCGGCGCGGCGCTCGCGCGCAACGACATCACCACGGCTTTCGCCGCGCCAGGCTGCGAAGCCACGCTCAACGGCCTGTATCTGGTCTGCGGCCGGCAACACGTGGACAACCATACCCGCATCGACCATCTCGAAGCGAACGGCAGCAGCCACGAGTTCTATCGCGGCGTGCTCGATGGCCACTCGCGTGCGGTGTTCAATGGCAAGGTCATCGTCTATCCGGGGGCGCAGAAGACCAAGGCTTATCAGGCGAACCACAACCTGCTGCTGTCGCGGGACGCCGAAATCGACACCAAGCCGCAACTGGAGATCTATGCCGACGATGTGAAGTGCACCCACGGGGCGACCATCGGCCAGATCGACGAGAACCAGCTGTTCTATTTGCGCGCCCGCGGCGTCGAGGAAGCGATGGCGAGGGGCCTGCTGGTGCATGCCTTCGCCCATGACGTCATCGAACGCATCCGCGTGACGAGCCTCCGCACCCGGCTAGAGCAGATATTGTTCACCCGCCTGCCGCAGGGCAGCCGCATCAGGGAACTGGCATGAACATGAACGCGAACATTCTCCGTCATCCGGCCGCGGTGGGACCCACACCCGAACTCAAACCCGGACCCGGCGCCGGCGTCATAGGCTCGCGCAATGATTTCCCCATCCTGCAGGAGACGATAGGAGGCAAGCCGCTGGTCTATCTCGACAACGCCGCGACGACGCAAAAGCCGCAGTGCGTGCTTGCCGCGGAAGTCGCCTATTACAGCCACACCAACGCCAATGTCCATCGCGGCGTGCATACCCTGAGCCAGCGCGCGACCGACGACTACGAAGCGGCCCGGGGCAAGATCCAGCGCTTCATCAATGCGGCCAGCCACAAGGAAATCATCTTCGTGCGCGGCGCCACCGAAGCGATCAATCTGGTCGCGCAGAGTTTTGCCCGGCCGCGCTTGGCGCCGGGCGATGAAATCCTGATCAGCGCGATGGAGCATCACTCGAACATCGTCCCCTGGCAAATGGTCTGCGCACAGACCGGCGCGATCCTGAGAGTGGTGAGCATCAACGATTCCGGCGAGTTCGAGTTCGATAGCTACGCGCGCCTGCTCGGTCCGCGCACCCGGCTGGTGGCGGTCACGCATCTTTCCAATGCGCTCGGCAGCATCGTTCCGGTCGAGCGCGTTATAGAACTCGCCCATGGCCGCGGCGTGCCGGTGCTGGTGGACGGCGCCCAGGCGATATCGCACATCGGAGTCGACGTGCGCGCCCTCGATTGCGATTTCTACGCGTTTTCCGGACACAAGATCTACGCTCCGACGGGCATCGGCGCACTCTACGGAAAGGCCGCGCTGCTCGGCGCGATGCCGCCTTATCAGGGCGGCGGCGACATGATCCGCTCGGTCACCTTCGAAAAGACGGAGTACAACGAGCTGCCCTACAAGTTCGAAGCCGGCACGCCCAATATCGCGGGCGCAATCGGCCTGGGCACGGCGCTCGATTATGTCTCGGCCATCGGCATCACAGCAATCGCGGCGCACGAGCGCGACCTGCTCGAATACGCGACCGGGCTGGCGGCTGGCATCGCCGGCCTGACCATCGTCGGCACGGCGCGCGAGAAGGCCAGCATCCTGTCGTTTACGCTCGATGGTATCCACCCGCACGACATCGGCACCATCCTGGATCACGAGGGGGTAGCGATCCGCGCCGGCCATCACTGTGCGATGCCGGTGATGCAGCGCTTCGGCATCGCCGGCACCGCACGCGCGTCGTTTGCGCTCTACAACACGCGCGCCGAAGTGGATGCCCTGATCGCCGCGCTGGCCAAGGTTGAGGAGATATTCCGGCGATGAGCGACTTGCGCGAACTCTATCAGGAAGTGATCTTCGACCATTACAAGACGCCGCGTAATTGCCACGTCCTCGACTGCGCCAACCATCAGGCCGATGGCTACAACCCGCTGTGCGGCGACCAGGTCACGGTTTACCTGAAGGTGGAAAACGGCGTCATCGAGGACTTGAGCTTCAAAGGCACCGGCTGCGCCATTTCGACCGCATCCGCATCGCTGATGACCGAAGCGCTGAAAGGCAAGAAGATAGCCGAAGTCGAGCACCTCTTCGAGGATTTCCACCAGATGGTCACCGCCCCGGACACGACGCCGCATCCGGAACTCGGCAAGCTCGAAGCGCTGGCCGGGGTGCGCGAGTTTCCGGCACGCGTGAAGTGCGCGACGCTGGCGTGGCATACGCTGCAAGCGGCTTTGAAAAACCAGAAAAAGCAGATATCGACGGAGTAAGCAATGAACCCTCAAACACAGGATACGGCCGTCAATGCTCAAACGCTGCCGGACGAGCCATTAAGAGAAAACCTGATCGCGGCGCTGCGCACGGTCTACGACCCGGAAATTCCGGTCAACATTTACGACCTCGGCTTGATCTACGCACTCGACATCGCGCCGGATGGCCGGGTCGATATCGACATGACGTTGACCGCACCGGGCTGCCCGGTCGCCGGCACTTTCCCCGCCACTGTCGAGTCGCGTCTGCTGGAGGTGCCGGGAGTCGCCGAGGTGCATGTCAAGCTGGTGTGGGAGCCGGCCTGGAGCATGGAACTCATCCCCGACGAGGTCAAACTGCAACTGGGTCTGCTCTGAGGCGCGGCCATGTCGGACTGGATTGACGTCGCGCCACAAAACGAATTCTTGCCGGGAACCTGGCGTTCGCTCGATGTAGACGGGACTCTGGTCGCCGTCTTCAATCTGGATGGCGAGTACTACGCGATCGAAGACGTCTGCACGCACGACGGCGGCATCTTAACCGGCGGCGCGCTGGAGGGCGAGCAGATCGTCTGCCCCCGCCACGGCGCGCGTTTCTCGATCAAGACCGGCAAGGTACTGGGACCGCCGGCGTATGAAGACGTCGCGACATTCCCGCTGCGCGTCGAGGGCGGGATGATTCAGGTGCGCGACGCCCGCTGGGATTGATCGAGCTTGTCGACTTTGTCGACGGCAACGGGAGCCCCGCCGACGAACAGCGTGGCCAGCCATCCGGCAAAGATCAGCACGGCGAGTTCGACCATCAGCCATCCCACGCCCACCTGCTGACCCACCAGGTAGCCGTTGCAGACCCTCATCGGTGCGGCGATATAGAGCCAGCCGAGCACGGCCAGCATGCTGCTGTAGTTGGTCAGGACCAAGCCGCGGCCGATGGCCGAGAATTGCTTCCAGGCCAGGGCCAGGGGCAGGCCGACCAGAACGGGAAGGCTCGTGAACTTCACCGCTTCCGCCAGCGGGTTCGTCAGCGCGGCGTCCAGCGCGCGCGGCAGCATCCAGTAGCTCGAAGCGAAGACCGCCAGCAAGACGCAGGGGATCGCGCCGCCCGCGGCGACGAGCAGCGCGCCCTGCCAGCGTGCCGGCAGCAGCCGGCAGGCGAGGATGCCGATGGCCGCGAGCAGCGGAATCTGCACCAGCATGTGGCCGGTCATCGTCGCCTCCAGCGCCGTCCGTGCCGCAGGCAGGGCCAGAAACAGGTACAGCGCGCCGAGCCCGAAGGGAGCGTTGCGCGACCGTGAGCTCCTCACAGCGATGCCGCCAGGCTGGTGGCGAACGGCACGGCTTCGTCGAGGTCGCTGATCTCTGCCAACCGGCCGTCGCGGCCGACGAGATGGATGGCCGCGTTGTGTTCGAAGCCGCCCTGGCCATCGGCAATCACGATGATGCCGAAGGCTTCGAGCAGGGGCTTGAGATCCGCCGCGCTGCGCACCCGCGCGATCCGCCAGCGCGTGCCGTCGGCACCGTAGGCACGGCCGTACGCCTTCAGGCTGGTTCGATCGTCCCGGTCCGGATCGAAACTGATGCTGAGCAGGGCAAAGTCGCGCCCCAGCGCTTGCTGCGGCACGCGATCCCGGATCTGCCTGAAAGCCATGCCCAGGCTGCGGCAGAGCGTGGGGCAGCGCGTATAGATGAACTCGACCGCCAGGAGCTGTCCCTGGTAATCCTGGAGGCGGAAGGCGCGGCCGTCCTGGTCTTCGAGGACGACCGGGGGCAGCCGCCGCGGCGAGCGCAGGACGTCTGCGCGCCGCGCGGTTTCCGCGGTGAAGGCCGTCAGACCGTCGGTGCTCCACCAGAGGACGCCGCATCCCAGAAGGATCACCAGCGCCGCGGCGACAACGCTGCGTCGGAATTTCAAGTGGCGGCGCTGCGCGCCAGGCTGGCGCGCGGGTAGTCGCGGCGGGACAAGCCCAGGCGGGTGAGGAAGCGGACGATGAACACCAGCGCCGAGGCGATCACCAGTACCGAGAAGGCCGAGCCGATGCGGTCGTACGGAAGCCACTCGGGCAGGTGGGCGGCATAGCGGCGTGGCACGCCCTCCTTCCCGGCATAGAGGAAGCTCAAGGTGAAGCCGAGGGAGCCGACCGTGAATCCCCAGAATGCGGCACGGTCTAAAAAGCTGTCTGGGGCATCCTGATTCGGCTTGCCGAGGTAGTACATGAAGCCGAACACCATGGCGACCATGCCCAGCAACAGGTAGGTGTGAAAGTGCCCCGGCACCCACAGCGTGTTGTGCATCACGTAATTGACCGTGATCGTGCCGTCGATGAACGCCGGCATGACGCCGGCCGCCCAGCCGAACAGCGACACGAACAGCAGCCTGGAGGCCATGTCCCAGCGGATACCCGAACGGAACACGATCATCAGGGCACCGTAGCCCGTGACCACCAGGATCGGGAAGGTGTTGAGATAGCCGATCACCTGGCCCATGATCAGCATCCATGTCGGGAAGGCGAAGTCCATCAGCAGGTGGTGCGGGAAGATGAACAGGACCATGATCGTGGAGGCCGTCCACGAGGCGAGGAACACCTTGTTCGCCTTCCACGGGCGCTGCGTGTAGCGCGGCAGGATCTCATAGACGGCGATCACCGCCATGTAGATGGTGGCGTTGATGAAGACGTGGCCGAACAGGTAGATCATGCCCTTGGCCAGGAGCGAATCGATGGCGAAGCCCGGGACGTAGAGGTTCACCAGCATCATGGTCAGGATGCTGGCCCCGACCACCAGAGCGACGACGTTGACAATGGTCACCATGGTGCTGGCGACCACCGTCGGCGGCGGCGCCTTGCCGTCGTCGTGGCCGAACAGTTGCGGCCAACCGAGCGCGCGGCCCAGGTTCCCGTAGCGGGCGATAATGGCGCGAGCGATGTCCAGGTGCATCAGGAGGAAGCCGACGCCGATCACCAGCAGGCCGCCCATGAACAGGGCCGCCGCACCCACGCTCCACATGCCCATCGATTTTGCCGGCAGCGGGTAGAGGAAGGTCCAAGCGCCGTGGAAGTGCCCGAAGAGCACGCCGACCAGGATCATGACGACGCCTGCGAGAAATAACACCAGGTTGGCAACGAATATGCCCCGCGAGAGATCCACGTATTGGCGCAGGAAGTGCCACATGATGGCCGCCCCGGCAATACCGGCGATGCCCACCATGCCGGCGCCGTGCAGTGTCATGAGCTCGTAGAACCAGATGACTCCCATGGAAATGAACTGTGCCTGCTCCATGCGCATGAGCAGGCCAAAGACCATCATCAGCAGCAATACGGCGGCCGCGGTGACCAGATAGGCCAGCACGCAGGCCTTTGCACCCTGATCGGGCACCGGAATATAGGTGTGGCTCGCCATGTTCCTCCTCCTTTTACAGGTTGCCGACTTTGAATTCGGCCGTCATGTTGTGGTGCGCCATGCCGCAGTATTCCATGCACAGGATCCTGTATGTGCCCTCCTTAGCGAAGGTGTGCCGGATGACGTTGGTGTAGCCCGGCATCGCCTGAGTCTGCGCGACCAGCTGCATGTCGGCGTCGTAGATGCCGAAGCCGTGGTTCACGTCCCCGCTGGTCACACGGAACTCCACCGGCTGGTCCTTTGCCACGCGCTCGCGGCTCAGTTCCCAGCGCCATTGGTAGCCCGTTGCCTCGACCACCTGCACCGCGCCGGAATTGCTCCCGGCGCGGCTGGCGGCGTAGGGCAGGTCCAGCAGCGTGTAGATCATCACCGGCCCCAACACCAGCACCAACACCCAGAACAGCCAGGTGCGCAGGCGGTAGGCGCGCTTTTGCAGCGGTGTGTAGTCTTCCTCGCGGGTGCCTGAATTGATGGCGACGAAGGCAAAGCCGAACGCCACCAGCGTCATCAAGACCAGCGAGGCCTGCCAAGCGATTTGTTGCGACATATGCGCTTCCTTCCTGCTGTTGTCTGCGACCCGTCTTCATTCGGCTCGGACCGGGGACGACCGTTACTGACGGCTCAACCGGTACTCCGGAAAAGGGGAAACCATCGTCGGACGAGAAATGATATATCATAACGTGATACACGTGCAATATGAGTTTTCAAGGAGGCAGGGCGATGGGCGCGGGAAGCGGGGCGATTTACCGCCGCGTCTTGAATGTGCCGAGTTGTGGTTGCCGGCCTTGCTCAGCAAACTGCCCAGGATCGAATTGACCCTGCTCATCGGCCAGCATGCGCAGCGTCATTTCCTGGGTGGCCGCCGCAAGGCGTCGCTCACGGAAACGACCAGGGGCTGGCAGGAATATGCGCCGCAATATTTCCCCCTGCCCCACCCTTCTCCGCGCAATATGCCGTGGTTCAAACGCAATCCCTGGTTTGAACGCCAGCTTCTGCCCGTGTTGCGCGCGAGGATCGAAGCGCTTCAGGCTGGCTGAACAAGCCAGCCGAAACAGGTGCTCTCTCTGAACATCCGTGTCGAGAAGATAATCAGCGGGAGATTCGTAGGCTCGCTTGAGCCTGATATTGCTCGCCGCGATTCTTGCGCTCGTCCCTTGCTCGTTTCTTGATTTCCATCCTACCCGAGGCTACATTATGCAGACTTCGACCACTCTAGTCCGGAGAGACCACCATGAGCGATGCGGCACAAGCCGGGAGCGAAGCGGAAGAATCTGCGCTGTCGCCGTGGTGGATACGCTCGGTAGTAATCGTGATGGCGGTCGGCTTCGCCGGCCTGATCGCCATCACCTTGCTCGCCTATCGCAATGCTCCGCCGATTCCGGGGCGTATCGTCGACGCGAGCGGCGCCAGCCTGTTCACCGGCGACGACATCAGCAACGGGCAAGCATTGTTCCTGCGCTACGGTCTGATGAACAACGGCACCATCTGGGGCCACGGTGCCTACCTCGGGCCGGATTATTCCGCCGAAGCGTTGCACCGCATCGCCGGGGACACCGCGGCGGCGCTGGCGCAGCAGCAATACGGCCAGCCGCTGGCGGCGCTGACGTCGACGCAGAGGGGAGCAGTCCGCAGCGAAGTCGCGCGGACGCTGAAAACCAACCGCTACGATGCAACCAGCGAGACGCTCCATTTGACCGCGCCGGAAGCCCAGGCCTATCGCAATCAGACCGGCTACTGGACCCGCTACTTCCGCGACCCGGTCAGCAACGGCGGCCTCAAGCCCGATCTGATCACCGACCCTGCCGAGTTGCATCAACTCACTGCGTTCATCACCTGGGCAGCATGGGCTTCGGTCGCCAACCGTCCAGGGGAAGACTTTTCCTATACCAACAACTTCCCCTACGATCCCGACGTCGGCAATCGGCCGACTCCCGGCGCATTGCTGTGGAGCGCTCTGAGCCTGGTCGTATTGCTCGCCGGAATTGGCATCGTGCTACTGGCGTTCGGCAAGTTCGATACTCTGGGCTGGGTCACGCGCGGCCAGCACGTCCACCCGCAAATGATTCCAGGGAAGGCGAGCGCCGGGCAGCGCGCACTGGTGAAATTTTTCGTGGTCGTGGCCCTGTTGTTTCTCGCACAGACCCTAGTCGGTGGCGGGGTTGCGCACTTCCGCGCCGATCCCAGCAGTTTCTATGGCTTCCAACTGGAGAACATCTTCCCCAGCAATCTGCTGCGTACCTGGCATTTGCAGACTGCGATTTTCTGGATCGCCACGGCGTACGTGGCGGCCGCCTTGTTCCTCGCACGTTCACTGCGCAGCGACGAGCCACGCTGGCTCGCGACCGCGGTCCATCTGCTGTTCGCGGCGTTCGCGCTGGTCATCGCTGCCAGCCTGCTCGGAGAATGGCTGGGCATGGCCGGTCTGCTCGGCGGCGGGTGGTTCTGGTTCGGCAACCAGGGCTGGGAATACCTGGAGATCGGCCGCTTCTGGCAGTACCTGCTGGTGGCCGGTTTGCTGGCCTGGTTCGCGATGCTATGGTGGCTGGCGCGGCCACGCACGGTCGCCGATCCGCAGGCGCGCCCGCTGGCCCGCATGTTCCTCTATGCGTCGCTGGCGATTCCGCTGTTCTACCTGCCGGCGCTGTTCTTCGGCGCCAAGACCAATTTCACCGTCGTCGACACCTGGCGCTTCTGGATCATCCACCTGTGGGTGGAAGGTTACTTCGAATTCTTCGCCACCACAGTCGTTGCGTTGCTGTTCTTTCAGCTCGGGTTGACCCGTCGCAATACCGCGCTGCGGGTGATTTACCTGGATGCCATCCTGTACTTTCTCGGCGGCCTCATGGGCACCGGACACCACTGGTATTTTAGCGGCCAGACTCACTTCAACATGGCGATGTCGGCGATGTTCTCGGTGCTGGAAGTGGTGCCGCTGACGCTGCTCACGCTGGATGCGTGGCACTTCGTGCGTACTACCCGCGGCCAGTGCGACGTGTGCGGCAAGCCGATCGCCGTTCCGCACAGATGGGCGTTCTATTTCCTGATGTCGGTGGGCTTCTGGAATTTCGTCGGTGCCGGCATGTTCGGCTTCCTGATCAACCTGCCGATCGTGAGCTACTACGAAGTCGGCACAATTCTCACTCCCAACCATGGGCACGCTGCGCTGATGGGCGTGTTCGGCATGCTGGCCCTGGCGATGCTGGTTTTCGTGCTGCGCCAGACAGCCGACGAGAGCCGCTGGGAGAGCATGGAGAAATACATCAAGGTCGGCTTCTGGGGCACCAACATCGGCTTGCTGATGATGGTGGCTATGAGCCTGCTCCCCGGCGGCGTATTGCAGGTATGGGATGTGGTGCAGCACGGCTACTGGCACGCCCGCAGCTTGGCCTACACGGGCACCGAGACCGCGCGATTGATCGAATGGCTGCGCCTTCCGGGTGATCTGGTATTCATCCTCTTCGGCGCCGTGCCGCTGGTGATAGCCGCAATCAAAGGCTACATCGGCGTGCGCGCGATACCGGACAGCGCCTGAAATTGCGTAGTCGCTGTCCCCAATGCAATTACGACATCGTGCCGACGTAGCCTAAAGCTGCGTGTCAGCACCTCTCACAGTTATGACCAAGGCAGCACGCGCCCAGGAGAATAGCGATTTCACTTTCTCCATTGCCGCCCCGGCATATTGGAATTCGGCGGTACCCGAAACGCAGCACCCCCGGCCCGGACTCCTCGATCCTTGAACCTGCCGGGAGGCGAAGAGCAACTCGATGCGATTGTCGGCATTGATGTTCTCCTCGGTCCGGCGCATCCCCCCCACCGGAACAAGGATCGTCTCGTCGGTCACTCCCAGCGCCCTGACGTAATCACCCCAGGTGCCGACCAAATGCGGGCCTTCTTTGCCATTGGTGGCGATGGCGACCCATTCCGACTTGTCGATCACCTCTTTGCAAACACCTTCGCTCATTGCCATATTTATTTCCTCTTCGGACAATCGCTGCGCTGCCGCTGTTCCGGGCTCTGTTGAACAAGTCGATATTACAGCAAGGAGGCAGACTCTCTGGCATGAGTCAGCCGGATGGCGGCGAGGGAACGCCATCAACTGCAGCGGTGAGAGGCCTTCGGCTATTGTGATAGTCTTTCTACGCGCTACGTGCCCGATCTGTTACTCTCGCCCGTACCTGCCCGGAGGACCGCAATGTTCAAGCGAATCGACCACATGGCGCTTCACGTAAAGGACCTCGATCGGACCGTGGCGTTCTACGAGCGTCATTTCAGCTTCAAGGAGTACTTTCAGCACGCGGTCGCCGGCGGAATGCAGATCGCCTACCTCAAGCTGGGAGACACGGTCTTGGAAGTGGTGCATCATTCCGATGGTTCGATGACCGGGTTCCATTTTTGTCTGGAGACCGACAAGTTCGACGAGGACGTCGCCGAGCTGCAGAAGGACGGCGTGGAGATGCTTCGCGCACCTCACGACACGGCGGCACGGGCGCCCGGAGAGAAGGGTTGGCGCAGGGTGGTCTTCCGCGGACCCGACGGTGAACAGGTCGAGTTGCGCGGTTGAACCGGGTTAATGACGGTCAGGGTACGTTGTCGAGCGCGCGGGTCGCCTTCACAATTTCAAAGCAGCCTCTTGCCACTTCGGAAAGTTGATGTGATCGCCTCGGATTCTCATGGTCCGTCCAGTTGATGCGCCACAGTCCTAACTGGCGCTTTCTCGTCACGCTGGCCTCGATCTCCCTGATCGGCCCGCTTGCCATCCACATGTTTCTTCCCGCATTGCCGGTGATCAAATCCGTTTTCGCCATCTCGGATGCGTCGGTGGGCCTGACCTACAGTGCAGCGTTGCTCGTCATGGCCGTCTCGACACTGATGTATGGCTCTCTGTCAGATCGTTATGGCCGTCGTCCCATACTCCTCACCGGCCTGGTGCTGTTTACGCTCGGGAGCGTCGTGTCGGGCATCGCGGATTCGATTTACGGCCTTGTCGCAGGACGGGTCATTCAGGCCCTTGGGGCCGGCTGCGGGGTCACCCTTGCCCGAGCCATCGCGCGGGACGCCTACGGGACGGAGGGTCTGGTCAAAGTGATCGCCTATCTGACGATGGCCTACACGCTTGGACCCATGCTGGCGACGCTCTTCGGCGGCATACTGATCGACGTGGCCGGTTGGCGTAGCCTGTTCTGGCTTGCAGCGATCGCAGGCGTGCTCATCACGACCGCGTCCGGCGTCGTGCTATACGAAACGCACCCGCAGGAGGATATCCAGCGGAAACCTATGAGCTTCCTCCAAGAGTACGTGGCGCTCTTTTCTCAGGTTCGCTTCGCCGCTTTTGTATTGCAGACGGGATTTTCGTCGGGACTCTTTTACACCATGGCGGCCGCATCGTCGTTCCTGATGAAGGATTATCTGGGGCGGTCGGCGACGGAGTTCGGCACCTATTTCATGGCCATGCCGATCGGCTTCTTCCTCGGGAATCTAACCTCGAGCAGGGTGAGCCAGCGCTTCGGGATCGAGAATATGGTTGTCGCCGGGTCCGTCATCAACATCCTGGCGATCTTGGCGCAGTCGGCATTGATCCTCACCGGGCATCTGTCGCCACTGGTGATTTTCATTCCCGGATTCTTGATCACGTTCGGCCAGGGAATTGCGCTTGCGAACGCGCAAGTTGGCGCAATGCGGGTGATACCGAGTCTCTCCGGCACAGCGGCAGGCGTCGGCGTATTTTTCCAGGCGTTTCTTGGCGCTATTTTCGCTCAGGTCTATGCCCTGTTCGCCGATGGGACCCCGATTCCCATGGTTGTCATCGTGTTGACCGCCTCGACCCTGACGCTGACCGCCGGCGTGATTCCGTTCGTTCTGAATAAGCGCGGCGGAACCCCTACGCCGAGTCGCCTTTCTTAGATTTACTGGGCGCCTAGACCCAGCTCGCGTCGCGCAGGGCGTTAAACAGCAGGCTGAGCGCAAGAAGCGAAAGAACGACCTGAAGGATCCATCGGAAACGCTGCTCGGTGACATGATTGAGCGCCACTTCTCCCAAGCTGTTGCCGATTGCGCCGGTAATGATCATCGCAACGATCAGCCAGGCATAGCTGCCAATGGAAATTCCAATTACGCCGAAAGCGACCATCTTAGCGATATGCACGAAACTCATCAGTGCGCCGAGGGTCGCCGCGTGATTGCGCCTGTCGGGTGCAACGCTGGCGACGAACGGCGCAACGATGGTGCCCGTCGCACTGACGAAGACGCCAAGGAAAGTGGCAGCAAATCCCAGCGCCACAAAGCGTCCGCGCTCGGCACCGATGCGGCCAAGCTTGGGCAGCCAAGTGACGAGGAGGATGAAGGTGGCGAGAATGATTTGCAGGGTCGACGAAGGCAGCGATACGAACACTTTCGCGCCCGCTGCAGCGCCTATCGCCGTGCCTGCCATGAAAGGCAGGACCGTCGCGCGCATCACGTGCCGCCACATGATCATCGTGCGCGTGACGCCCGAGCCGAGTTGAATGACCGTATGGATGGGAATGAGCGCCGCCGGCGGCATCACTGTCGCCATAATGGCGAGCAGGATGACGCCGCCGGCGGTGCCGGTGAAAACGCCGATAAACGCGGTCGCGAACGAGGCGAAGGTCAGGGCGGCGAACATGAGCAACCCGACGTCAGGTGTAACAAAGAAATCCATGCGCTCCTTTAGCAGCCAGCGTACGCCTTAGAAGACCAAAAAGCTCAAGCCTCGATCAGCATCGCTTCGACCGCGTGATCTTGAATTTCAGTCCCTATTATGAGCTGCGCCGGATGTCGTCTGAGATGGCGCCGAGAGCGTCGGCAATTTCTTACTGCACGAGTTCTCGAGTTTGCGTGAGGGATCGGGAGAGCGCAAGATAAATCGCGCACCAGATCACCGTGCGGAAGGTCATGGCGACGATCGTGCGAACCTCAAACGAACCACCCATTGCGATATGAATACCCAATCCGGCGAAGACAAGGGCGGTGGCGACGGCGATGCCGAGGGCTAGCTTGGCAGCCCAGGGACGGCTGCGCAAAGTCGCGTAACCGGCGCTTACGTAGGCGAAGCCGGCAAGGAAGTTGAACCAAAGAACGAATGGAACATAGTTGCCTGCAGCACGGCGGGCCTCGTCGTCTCCGAACAAGACATGACCGCCGGATGCGATCGTCAGCAGGCCGAACCCAAGTGCGAAAAGGGCCAAGCCGAGCTGGCCCAAGCGATGGTAATTCATATATTTGTCCTTGGTTGTCTGAGGGTGGGGATGAAGTCGCCGGCTAGGTGCGCATCAGGACTTGCTTCAGGGCGCGGCGGTTGCCCACCAGGTCGGCCAGGGTGTATTCGTCGAGCACATCGTAGAGCGCATCGAAGGCGCGTACGAGGATGCCGCTCAAGCGGCAGGCCGGCGCGATGCAGCAGGCGCTTGCCTCCTCCCCCAGGCATTCGACGATCGGCGCCGCACCTTCGGCTGCCTTGATGATCTCCCCCAGGCGGATTTTCTCCGGCGGCAGCGCCAGGCGGATGCCGCCTCCTTTACCCCGTAGCGTTTCCACCATGCCGGCGCGCGCCAACTGGTGCACCACCTTCTTCAGGTGGTTCTCGGAAATCCCGTAGGCACAAGCGATGACCGGGATGGTCGCCAGCTCAGCCTGATCGAGGGCGAGGTAGATCAGGACCCTCAGGGTGTAGTCGGAAAATGTCGTCAGGCGCATGGTCGCTATAAGAGGTACAAACGATATTGCTTTAACTGCCGCTTGGTGATAATCTGAAGATGTATTGATACTACATCTTTTATTCAGCCATGGCCAATAGCGAATCCATACCCGATGTCGACACCCTCCGCGACGCCCTGCGCGAGGTTATCGACCCCGAGGTGGGCATGAACATCGTTGATCTGGGGTTGATCTATCGCATCGAGGTGGTGGCCGACAAGGTCATCGTCGAGATGACCATGACCTCGCCCGCCTGCCCGATGGGGGAGATGATCACCGCGGAAGTCGAAGCGGTATTGCAGGACGTTCTGCCCGACACGCTGCGCCCCGATGTGCGCCTCGTCTGGTCGCCCGCTTGGGACCCGTCGTTGATGAGCGATGACGCCAGACAGCATTACGGCTGGTAATACCGTAGCTCCCCCAACCCAAGCCAGGAGAAATCATCATGAGCAGCCAAGAAGCCATCAAGACCATCGTCGACGTGCGGCAGATCCAGCCACGCGATCGCCACCCGCTGATTTTCGGCAGCTTCGACGAGTTGTCGCCGAGCGAGGCCCTGATGCTGATCAACGACCACGACCCGAAGCCGCTGTACTACCAGTTCCAGGCCGAATCCGGCGGCAAGTTCAGCTGGGACTATATCGAAAGCGGCCCGGAAGTCTGGCGCGTGCGCATCGGCAAGGTGCAGGGAGTCACCGCCGACACCGGCCGCGCGCACTAGAGAGCCTCGCATGAATGTCGCCGGACGTCTGCCGCTGCTCTTCCTCGGCATGCTTGCCCTGGTGGCAGGCGTTCTGGCGGGTCTCGCCCGCTTGGCGGTGACCGTGCCGGTCAGCGCAGCGGCACAGGCGGGTAGCCATGGAGCGCTGATGATCGCAGCCTTCCTGGGCACGGTGATCAGTCTGGAGCGTGCCGTGGCGCTGGCCAGCAACCCGAGGGCAACAGCCGGCAGGAAGCTCTGGCCCTATCTGGCGCCGCTTTGCGCCGGACTGGGCGGCTTCGCCCTGCTCTCGGGCGCCCCATTGTGGACGGCGCTGGCCTTGTTCATCATCGCCGGGGTTCTCCTCACCGCCGGCAGCGCGCTGATCGTGCGCCAGCAGCCGGCGCTGTACACCGCTACGCTGGCGCTGGGCGCCCTGTCCTGGTTGATCGGCAACCTCGCCTGGGCCGGCAGCGGAACCATCGTTGTCGCCATACCCTGGTGGATGGCTTTCCTGGTTCTCACTATCGCCGGCGAGCGCCTGGAGCTCGCCCGCTTCCTGCCGACGCCGGTCGCCGCCAAGCGAGCCTTCGCCGTCATCGTCGCCGCGATGCTCGCCGGCATGGGCGTGGCATTCTGGCGAGAGGAACTCGGCCTGCCGCTCTTTGCCGCGGCGCTCATCGCTTTGTCGCTGTGGCTGCTGCGCTACGACATCGCACGACACACGGTGAGGCAAACCGGGCTGACCCGCTACATCGCCGTCTGCCTGCTCGCGGGGTACGCCTGGCTCGCTATCGGCGGTCTGCTCGGTGCGGCCGGCGCCTTCTCCCCCGACGACCCGCTGCGCGATGCGGCGCTCCATGCCGTCTTCCTGGGCTTCGTGTTTTCCATGATTTTCGGCCACGCCCCGATCATTTTTCCGGCGGTTGCCAAGATCCAAATGCCCTATCACCCGGCCTTCTATCTGCAGCTCGTGCTGCTCCATGGCTCGCTCGCGGCGCGGGTGGTCGGCGACCTGGGCGACCTGACGGCATTGAGTCAGGGTGCGGCCATCGCCAACAGCATCGCCTTGCTGGTTTTCGTCGTCACGATAGTGGTCAGCGCGCTGCGCGGCAGGAGCGGGCGGGCAGCGACAGCCGCCGGCAAAGCGCTACGCCGATCTATCCCATGAAACGCAGCGCAGCCTTGGTCCGGCTTTCGCGCGAGCACCATTTGGCTCTGGTGCTGGCCAAGCGCGCGCAACGCATGAGCTTGGAGAATATGGAAGCCGCTTCGCGATTCATGACACAGGCCTTTGACACTTTCACGCGCGAACTGGAGCCGCATTTTCGGGCCGAGGAGACCGCGCTGCTGCCAGCCTTGAACTGTGCCGGTGAACTCGATCTGGTGACGCGCACCCTGAACGAGCATGAGGAACTGCGCCGGCTGGCGAAACGGCTGCAGGCAAGAGATGCGACAAGCGTACGCCGCTTCGGAGAACTGCTGGAGGCTCACGTCCGCTTCGAGGAGCGCGAATTGTTCGCGCTCGCCGAGTCGCTGCTGACGCCCGAGGCCCTCGCCCTTATCGAAACCCACGAGCAAACCACTGGAGCCTAAACGACGATGAAACACCCCGACTTCTTTGATTCGGTACCGCACCTGAGAGTGCACGATCCGCTGGCGGCATTTCTCGGCGCCTTCGACGATGGCGTGATCGAGTACCGGTATATCGATGCCGTCAAGCTTGCCGGCCATTCCTGTCCGACCGTGGCGTCCGCCTACTGGATGACGCGCCAGGCGCTTGGCGCGCTCTACGGTGTTGGGCTACCCGAGCGCGGCGCGATCCGCGTCGACTTCAGGGATTCCCGCCAGACCGGCGTCACCGGGGTGATCGCCAACGTCGTCGGTATGCTCACCGGCGCCACCCAGGACAGCGGATTCAAAGGCCTCGCCGGCCGCTTCGATCGACGCCACCTGCTCTTCTTCGAGCAAGATGTGCCGCTCGAGATCCGCTTCACGAGAACCGATACCGGCGACAAGGTCGATGTCGCCGCCCACCCGCAACAGGTCGCCGGCGATCCCGACACGGTACCGCTGATGCAGCGCTGCCTGGGCGGCAAAGCCAGCGCCGAGGAGGCGCAACGTTTTGCCGCCCTTTGGCAGGATCGGGTAAGGCGCCTTCTTCTCGATCACGGTGAAGACCCTGAAGTCTTCGCCGTGCGCCGCGCCGGCTGACGGAAGACCCGACGCCGGCGCGTCCTACAAGACGCCGTGTCTATCATTCATGTCTTATCGTGTGCACTGCCACGTGCTGAACGTCCAACGAATGCACCTGATTGTCGGCAGAGTCAGCTTGTAGAAAGCATGTGTCTTACGGCATAATGCCAGCCCCGAACGAAGCGCCCCGGAATACTAGCCATCGCATGCGTTCACATGCCGACTCGTTCGGCTGGAATGCCCGCGGAACCGTTGAGGGACAAGGAGCCTGGCGAGTGCAAGTAGATGGAGAGTCGTTTCCGGATGATGGCTGGCGCGAAGCTGTGGAGGCGATGGACCAGGGCTTTCTCTGGCTTGACGAGCAGCTCATTGTAAGAAAGCACAACCGCGCCTATCGCAGGCTCCTTGAGATTGACGGGGCCGACCAGTTCATAGGCCGCCCTTACAGCGAGTTGATCCGGTTTCTGTTCGAACGAGGCGAGTTCGCCGACCACGCGGACCCTGAAGCCTTTCTGACCGAGAACTCGCGCGCGACACAACAACGGGAAACTCGGCGCATCGAACGAGTGCGACCCGATGGCACGGTATTGAGCGTCTCGGCGGTTCCCCTGCCTTCGGGTGGCTACGTCTTTACCTTTCTCGACGTCAGCCGCGAGAGCCGCGCCCTGGAGAACGTGAAAAGCAACGCCAAGGCAACCGTGGTGGCGATGGCGAATTTCGCCGAGCACCGGGATACCGATACCGGCGTGCACGTCCTGCGGGTGGCCCGGCTGGTAGGGCAGACCGCCCGTCAATTGCAACGTCGCGGCGACTATCTGGACATCGTCGATGAAGCCTATATCGATCATGTCGGCACTTCCAGCATCCTCCACGATGTCGGCAAGATCTCCACACCGGACCGGGTCCTGTTGAAAACGGGGCTGCTCAACGAAGAGGAACGGTCGATCATCAAGCTGCATCCGAGCGTCGGCGCGCAGTTGTTGAGCCAGGCTCACCTGATGATCGGCGACAGCCAGTACCTGCGCATCGGAGCGGAGATCGCCCTGACGCATCACGAGTGGTTCGACGGCAGCGGCTATCCGGCAGGTCTTGCTGGGAACGACATCCCGCTGTCGGGACGCATCTGCGCCATCGCCGACGTATTCGACGCCCTGACCTCGCGTCGCCCTTACAAAGATCCCTGGAGCAGCGGGCAGGCGGTGGCGCAGATACGCAAACAGGCCGGGACCCAGTTCGATCCGGCGATCGTAGACGCCTTCATCGAGGTTATCCGCGAGCGGGATGCGGTGTCCCTGGTGCGCTGGTCGGACGCGATGAGCGTCGGCGACGTGCACATCGACGAGCAGCACAGGATACTCATCGACACCATCAACCAACTCGCCAGCGCTGAGAGCCAGAACGACCGGCCGGTGCTTGCTATGATCATCGACGAACTGGTGAGTTACGCCGCCTTCCATTTCCACTACGAGGAAAGACTGATAGCAGCCGGCGGCTATCCGGGCCTGGAACGCCACAGGCACATTCATCAGGGTTTCGTGGAGTGGGTCACCGAGGTGCGGGAGGAATTTGTCTTCAAGCGCCGCGCCCAGTTTGGCGAGCGCATTCTCCTCTTTCTGCGTGATTGGCTGCGCGACCACATTCTTGCCGAGGACCAGGCCTATCGTCCCTACATCGGTGGGGTGAAATGAATCCTGCAGCAGCCCACCCAGGAGGCGGATGAGACCGCCGACAGCAGCGGCCCATCGAGGTGGAGCATCTCCAGGGAATATTCATGCGCTACTGGGTGGGAATCTGGGTGAGGAATCACTATCTCCTGCCTTAGCTTCCCGCCGCCTCAGCAGACCGCGCCACGCACGACTACAAGTTACGTTGCGCTTCCCTAAAGCTGACACTGGTCACTCCATCTCCGGACCCAGACGGCCCAGGAAAGCTCGGCTTTCGAGTGCGTGCTACCTGCCACATCGCCGACGCTAACGCCATTCTCGAACCTACTTACCCGGCCATCTTCTGCTGAAAGTCCGGGCTATTCTCGATTTGCTGCATCTCGCTTGCCACATGGTTCCAACTGGGAAGGTAGATGAAGGCGAGCCATTTGGCTGGGTCCGTCCCGTAGTTCCAGTGCTTGTGATCGAGACCCTTCGGGTGCAAGGGGAGCATCACGCAGTCACCCTTGTGCCACTCGACGATCTCCCCATTCACCTCGCTGGCGCCGTGGCCCTCGATGATGAACAGGACCAGACCGCCCTGGTGGCGATGCTTGCCCGAGACCTTCTTGAGGTCATGGACGAACACCCACCACTCTTGGAGCACGGTGTCAGGATACTGCTTATCCAGCAGGTAGAACTTGAGGTGGCCTTGCCGGGCCAACTCCCATTCCCGGTCTGAATCCTTGACCACGATCTTGCCGTTCATCGCGAGTTCCACGAACTCGCCCCGGCTATTGTATGCATAGTCGTATTTGAGACCGGGCCCGGCCTCCAGTTCGCGCGACTTGGTGCGTGTCAAATCAGACATATTCCGAATCCTGTAAAAAATTCACTATAGAAACAACCGTCACCGCAAGACAGCTGAGCAAGCATTGCCCGAGAATCTCAAACAAACACAATTGTGTTTTCGGGTGACATGAGAGAGTATCGACAGGGAGAGCGATCCCTCATGTGCCGCGGCGACCCCGAATGTCGATGCTTCAGCTGCCATTCGCACTAGGCGGGTCAATTCAAAATGATGTGCGATTCGTCAACCGCGCGTTTGTATTTGTCCAGATTTTGACGAAGGTACTCCGCATAGTCCTGCGACGAGAGCCAGGTGGAAATGAGGCCAAGCTTGATCAACCGTTCATTCATGTCGGGTCCTGCAATGGCGGTTTTCACCGCCGCGGATAGTTTCGCTACTATTTCCGGTGACAGTCCAGCCGGAGCAAGGATGCCAATTCCTTGGGAGAATTCGTATCCTTTGTAGAACTCGCCGATCGCGGGAACATCAGGAGCGACCGAAAAACGCTTTTCTGACGTTACACCGAGCAGATTGACTTGGCCCGTCTTGGCATAAGGCGCTGCTCCCGTGAAAGCGGAAATCACCACTTGGATCTCGCCGCTCACCACTGCGGGAATATATTGGGAGGCTCCTTTGTAGGGGATGTGAGTGAGGACTATGCCGGCCTCCCTGCAAAAGACTTCCATCGCAATATGGTGGGGGCTGCCGATTCCCGGCGAGCCATAGTTTATCTTCCCCGGGTTGGCTTTCGCCTGACGAACAAGATCCGACAGAGTTTTGATCCCGGTTTTCGCACTCGCAGCCACAACCAGCGGGACCATAACTGCGAGGGCTATCGGCGTGAATGCCGTTTTTGGATCGTATGGCAGATCCTTATAGAGGAGTGGCGTGATCGCATACTGGCTGATGTCGTTGACAAATAGCGTATAGCCGTCGGAGGCCGCCTTTGCGGTTTGATTGGCGGCAATCGTCCCGCTCGCTCCCGGCCTATTGTCTATGACAAACGGCTGTTTCAGAATCTCCGATAGCCGTTGTCCGAGCGTACGCGCGACGGCGTCGGGCGACCCTCCTGGGGCATAACCGACTACGAGTCTGATCGGACGTGTCGGGTAGTCCTCGGCGGATGCGCCCGTTGCGACAAGCATCAAGCTGCTGAGCAATAGGAACCACATCCTAATTTCAAGTCTCATCGTTGTCTCCTATTTTTGTTAGTCTCTAAAGCATTTCGGCGACCGATCCGAGAGCTCCTTGCATAAGCTCCCTTTCACATCGTCCGCGATGAGATTGTTGGCCATCACATCGATCGGTAACACTATGGCTTGCAGCGGTGAATGTCAATCTTGATTTAGAATCGACTGGGTCTTTGGGTAGCGCAATGGATCGCCTCAGTTCCCGACACAAACTGGATCCTGTCTTAGCCACCCTCCAACAGACAACGCGAGCTTGGTGACAAACGCAGCGCCTGAGCATTTCAGGGACGCCGGCCTGATACCGGCGGCGCATTTCTTTGCGCAGCGGACCATTATTCCCTCGTATGCAATTCACACTTGATCTCGCCGACAAGTCCGCCGAGGACGAATATGAGGATCACTACGCTGCGCAGTGATTCGTATGCGCCGCAATGAGGACGTTAGTTGTCACCCAGCTATCGCAAGAGCCAGAGTCGGAATTGGGTCGGGTTGCGACACTGGCCTTCGCGAACTCACTACCTCAAAGCGGTCGCCGGGCGAGAGCGCCCACCCCGCACATGGCGGGCCATCGTGGGAATGGGAACCGGCGAGATCCTGGCGCGCTTCCCCCCTGCGTTATGGCGCACTCTGGCAGGATAGGGTATGGCGCCTTCTGCTCGATCACGGCGAAGACCCCGAAGTCTTCGTCGTGCGCCGCGTCGGCTGACAATGCCGAAGACCTGCGCCCCCTGCGGTCCTACGCTTGCTTCAACTCCGCGGGATCGATCGGAAGCTTGCGCAGCCGCTTGCCAGTGGCGGCAAAGAGCGCATTGACCACCGCCGGCGCGAGCGGCGGCAGGCCCGGCTCGCCGACGCCACCGGGCGCTTCGTGCGAAGGCACGATGTGGACGTCCACTCTCGGCGCCTCACCCATTCTCAGGATAGCGTACTGGTCGAAGTTGCCCTGCTCTATCCTGCCGTCCTTGATGCTGATCTTGCCATGGAGCGCCGCGCTCAATCCATACATGATCGCGCTTTCCATCTGCCGCTTGATGATGTCCGGATTCACCGTCATGCCGCAGTCGACGGCGCAGACGATTCTGTGCACCCGCACCTCGCCGTCCTTGGCCACCGAAACCTCGGCGACCTCGGCGACATAACTGCCGAACGATTCCCCTACGGCAATGCCGTGGAAACGCCCTGCGGCGAGAGGCTTGCCCCAAGACGCTCTCTCCGCGGCGAGTTCGAGAACTCCCTTGTAGCGTGGCGCCTTGTCGAGAAACGCGCGACGAAACTCGAACGGATCCCTGCCCGCGAGCACCGCCAGTTCGTCGATGAAGCTCTCGACAAAGTAGATGTTCTGCGAATGCCCCACCGAGCGCCAGAACCAGACGCCGACCGGGGTCTCTTTCTGTGCCCATTCCACCTGCACGTTGGCGATGGAATAAGGCATCTGGCTGATGCCCTCGACCGCGAAGCTATCGATCCCCTTCTCGAAGGGCATCTGCGCCGCCTGCGCGATCGAAGAACAGACGCTGCGTGCGGAAAACAATACCGGCTTGCCGGCGTCATCGAGGCCGCCTGAGAACTTGCAGACCGATGCCGGACGATAGAACATGGCGCGCGTGTCATCCTCGCGCGAATAGACGAGCTTGACCGGCGCACCCGCGATCTTGGAGAGGATGGTGGCGTCGACAGCAAAATCCTGGGCGAAACGCCGGCCGAAGCCGCCGCCCAGATACATGGTATGGACCGTGACCTTTTCCGGGGCGATGCCCGCAAGCTGCGCGAGCACCACCTGGTTGAGCCCCGGTGCCTGGGTGCTCGCCCAGACCTCCAGTTCGCCGCCCTTGAACCAGGCGGTGCAGTTCATCGGTTCCATGCAGGAATGCGCGAGATAAGGCGCTTCGTAGATGGCTTCGATACGCTTCGCCGGCGCGACCGCCGCGATGTCGCCATCTTTTCGCGCCACGAGTCCGGGCTTACCCGTCGCCTCCGCGAAATCTGCCCGGATGGATTCCGAGGACAGGGTCGCGTTCGCTCCGTCATTCCATTTGATCTCCAGCAGCTCGCGTCCCTTCTTGGCACTCCAGTAGCCATCGGCGAGCACCGCGACCCCGGTCGGAATCGCGACGACCTGCTTGACGCCAGGGACAGACTTCGGCTTGTCGGCGTTGAAAGAGCCGAGCTTGCCGCCGATGACGGGCGAGCGCTCGATCACGGCGGTGAGCATGCCCGGCGGCTTCACGTCCAGGCCGAACTTCGCTCTCCCCGTCACCTTGACGGCGGTGTCCAGGCGTTTGGCGCCCTTGCCGAGGATGGTGAACTTGCTTGGATCCTTGAGCGTGGCCACCTGCGGCACAGCCAGTTTGCCGGCCTTTTCCGCGAGCTTGCCGTAGGACAAGCGCTTGCCCGAAGAATGGATGACCTCGCCCTTCTCCGTCTTGCAGGAAGCAGGGTCCACCTTCCAGGTCTCCGCCGCGGCGGCGATCAGCATGGCGCGCGCGGTCGCACCGGCCTTGCGCATCGGTTCCCAGTGGCCGCGCACGGCGCTCGATCCGCCTGTGGCCTGCAAGCCGAAGATGGGATTCTTGAACGCCGGATCGGTCGCTGCCTGTTCGACGCGGATCTTGCTCCAGTCGGCGTCCAGTTCTTCGGCGACCAGCATCGGGATGGCCGTGTGCACCCCTTGCCCCATTTCCGAAAGACCACAGAGGACCGTCACGGAATTGTCCGACCCGATCCGCAGGTAGGCATTGGGTCTGAAGACCGGAGAAGCCGCGGCGGCAAAGCGCGCGGCGCCAGGCAGCATGAAGCCGACGACCAGGCCGCCGCCGGCGAGGACACTGGTCTTGAGGAAGCCGCGCCGCGATTCGTTGATGATGACGCTCATGTTCAGGCCTCCTTGCGCAGCATTCTCGCGGCGGCGTGGACGGCCTCGCGAATCTGGTTATAGGTGCCGCAGCGACAGATGTTGCCGTTCATGGCGGCCTCGATCTCGGCGTCCGTCGGATGCGGGTTCTTGGCCAGCAATGCCGAGGCGCTCATGATCTGGCCGGACTGGCAATAGCCGCACTGCGGCACATCCACTTTCTGCCAGGCGACCTGAACCGGGTGCTCGCCGTTCCTGGATAGGCCTTCGATGGTGGTGACCCGTTTGCCCTCGGCCGCCGAGACCGGCGTCGTGCACGAGCGGATCGCGGCCCCGTCGAGGTGCACCGTACAAGCACCGCAGAGGGCTTGGCCGCAGCCGAACTTGGTTCCGGTCAGACCAAGGGTGTCTCGAAGTACCCACAGGAGCGGCGTGTCTGGAGGAACATCGACGGAAATCTTCTTGCCGTTGAGAGTCAGCCTCATGGTTCTTGTCTCCCTTCGCATCATCGCCAGCGCAGCGCGCCAAGCTCTCAGCGTAGACCATCGGTCCCACGCTCGCTAGGCAGAGACAAAATCTATCATAGATATTGTGGTAATTGAATATGTCACGCAAATATTCTGCAGTTGCCCTCCACCGCCTCCCCCAAGGCGCAGGGTCTAGCGGTCAGTGTTGTCGTCTGCGAGGTCATCCGGCACCCGATTCGCGGCGACGTTTTCCTCCTGCGCCCGTTTGCGTCTGAGACGCTCATTTTTCTCGTCGCTGCCAAAAAAGACATAACGGCCGGCAAGAACGCAGCCCTTCATGCCGGGGTCGCAGGGCAAGTTGTTGACCTTGCTGCAGGTATCGTCAACCTCGTGGGGACATCCCCAGGTGCCGGACATAAGTCGCCTTTGCTCTTTGTCGAAGCGTTATGCAGTCACGTCATAAATCATCTTCTCGCGCCTCTGGCAAGGTCTTGCGTCAGTCTAGGCAACGAGTTCCGCGTGCTTATACATGACGATCTGCTTGACGACCGCGGGACAATCGGCCGACAGGTGGCACGGTTCGGCCGGTTTCTTGACGGCGATGGCAGACCAGCGGCGGCGGCGGGCGATCTCGACGTAGCCTTCCTGCCCTGCCGTCGGCGGAATGGGCTTTCCCTCCGCAAGCATTTTCTCGATTCGCCGCAAGCCAAGAAATGCCGCGCCATAGGCGCCGTTGAGTTGCCCCAGGCCGTTGGGCGCCACGCTGAGTTTGGCCGTAAGACTCTTTTCCAGCGCATCCACCATGGCCACGTTGCGCGTCATGCCGCCGGTCAGCATGAAGCCGGGTTCGAGCCCGACGCGGCGCATGAGTTGCACCGCCCGACCGCCAAGCGCGACCATCGCGCCCATCATGATGTCTTCCGCCGGAATCCCTTTGGAGAGGTGATTGATCACCTCGGATTCGGCAAACACCGCGCAAACGCTGCTTATCTCGACGGGTTTGGTCGAGCGCATGGCATAGGGACCGATGTCGTCCGTGGTCAGCCCAAGGTAGCGCGCCGTCTTCTCCAGGAAGGCGCCGGTGCCGGCGGCGCACTTGTCGTTGAGGCGAAAGGCGCGTACCTGCCCGTTCGCGTCGACGCGTATGGCCTTGATATCCTGGCCGCCGATGTCGAGGATGGTGCGGGTGTCGGGGAAGAGGTGCACGGCCGCCTGCGCGTGTGCCGTGAGCTCCGTCACCTGCGTGTGGCGGTAGGCCACCGTGTAGCGGCCGTAGCCGGTCGCCGCGACGTAGCTGATCTGTGCGCGCTCGAGGCCGCAAGACTTGAGCATTTCGTCGTAGACTCCCTCGGACGCCTGGCCCAGCTTGAATCCCGTGCGGCGGACGGCCGTGCCGACGACCTCGCGTTTGTCGTTGAGAACAATGGCCTTCGAGTAGGTCGAACCGATATCGATACCCGCAACGTATAACATCATGCCTCCTCCGCGACGGCGGTCGCGATCTGTTGTGCCGCGCCGAAAGCGCGGTCATGGGCGAAAAGTGCCGCGCCGAGTGCGCCGATGAAATGCGCATCCGGACTGACGTTGATCGGAATGCCCAACTGCTGCGCGAGCAGTTTGACCATGGCGATGTTGCGGCTGACGCCTCCCGTGAACGTGGCTTCGGACTCGATGCCGACACGCCGCGCCAGCGAGACGCAGCGGCTGGTGATGGCCTGATGCACGCCCATCAGCACGTCCTCGGGCAGACAACCCTTGGCCAGATGGCTGATGATCTCGGACTCCGCAAACACCGTGCAGGTCGTGGTGATGCGCACCGGGTTGGTCGACTTGAGCGAGAGCGGTCCCAGTTCGGAGAGCGGCATCTCGAGAGCATAGGACGCCGCGCCCAGGAAACGCCCGGTGCCGGCGGCGCACTTGTCGTTCATGCTGAAATCCTCGACCTGCCCGTCGGGCCCGACGCGGATGGCCTTGGTATCCTGGCCGCCGATGTCGATGACCATGCGCGTCTTGGGAAACAGATGGATGGCGCCGCGTGCATGGCAACTGATCTCCGTCACCTGCTCGTCGCCGAAAGTCACGTTGTACCTACCGTAGCCGGTGGCGGTGACGTATTCGATCTGATCTTCGGTGATGTCGGCATTCTTGAGTGCCGCCCGGAAAGCGTCCGGGGCGATGGTCATCATGCTCGTTTCCATGTCGAGCAAGGCGCGGCCGACGATGGTCCGGTTGCGATCGATGATCACCGCCTTGGTCTGCGTCGAACCGACGTCAACTCCTGCGACGTATTTCATATCGCCCTCCCTTTTCCTTTAGGAACTTCCTTGCCGCGCAGCGGACCCGCGCCGCCCCGCTGCTGCAACGCCTCGAAGAAGGCATCGACGCGGTTCTTGATCTGGGCGTCGGACCAATAGCGCGGATCGATCAGGTCGGACTCGATGTAGAGAGTCGGAATGCCGAGGCGCTTCGAAAGGTAGTCGCGCGTGTCGGCCATGCCGGCGGAGACGAAGCGGCAACTCTTGATCCCGTGGAAGACGACACCGTCCACCCCGTAATCCATGATCTGCTTCTCCATGCGCTCGTGCGCGAAGAACTGGTTGCTCAAGCCGCGCTGAGCGGCCAGGGCCGTCACTTCGGCCAGGCTCTCGAGCGGACGCGAAGTATCGTAGAGCAGTTCCGCGGCATCCATCCCGCCGGCGGCGAAGGTGAGGTAATCGGAGTAGGCGAAGACGCCGCCCCAGGTCTCGAACAATTCGACCAGCCGCCTCATCGAAACATAGCAGGGCGTGCCGGAGAAGAGCAGACGGAAGCGTTCCTCAGGCACGCGTCCCTCGCCGCGCGCCACTCTGGCCCTGATGTCTTCCTCGAGCCGGCGCATGAACTCGACCCCTTCGACGGTGCCGCGGTACACGTTCATGATGCCGATGTAGGTGAGGCCGTCGAGCATCGCGTTGTAGGGCGCGGGGCACACCCGATTGAGCTCCATCACGTTGTTCCAGTGGATCACCATCTGATTCACCCGCCCCTGGATTTCTGCCAGGCGATCGATGTCGAAACGCTTGCCGGTGATTATTTCGCACTTGGCGATGAGGTCCTTGAACTGATCCTCGACCCAGCGCGAGTCCGCAGAATGCTGCGCATCGCCGGGACGGATCGCCCAGTTGGAACTCCGCTGGCCGGGCAGATCGAGCACGAAGCTCGGCATCTTGTGGCGGCGCTCCCAGATCTCGGCCCACTTGATGAAGGTGCCGCACATGTTGGAGGAAACGGAAAGATCGGGCTTGGGCATCTTTCCGACGGGATGCTCCTCTTCCTTCAACATCATGCCGACGTCGGCCTTGACGTAGGAGCAGACGTCGGGCGACATGCCGTAGTCTTCCGAGATGCGGATGAGCTCCGCCGAGGTCTTGCGCACCCCGGTCTGCAGCGAATTGATCTCGGGGAATACCATGTGAAAGTCGAAGCTGCGCAGGATCTCGATGGCGTTGCCCATCACGAAGACATTGGCGACCGGTTCCTTGCGCTCGTTGGCGGTTTCGAGCGTGGTGTACCACTCCTTGAGCAGGCGCTGGCCTTCGTCGTGGGCGTTGAAAGGCGTCCACAGCGCTTGGCGTACCGGCGCGGGGATATGGGTGTTCGGAACGGCTTCAACGATTGCGGTAGTCATCATGTTTCTCCTATTAGGCCAGCGCGAACAACAAGGATTCTGCGAAAGTCTCGACCTGCATCGACATCTGCTCGAACGAGGTCATCTTCTCCTCGAACTCGAGCACCAGATACTGGACGCCCGCCTCGTCGAGATCCTTTGACCAGAAGAGTTGATCGTCCAGGCCCGGCTCGCAGAACTTCGCCGCTGTGAGGATCACGGCATCGGCCTCGGCCCCGCGCAGCATGGCCATCAGGTAATCGCCCTTGGGCTTGCGCTCGTCGTGCTGCACCGGACTTGCGCTGGAGCGCTCGATATAGCTTTCTGCGAGCGCCCAGACGGGGTCGCCGACATCCTCCGGCACATCTTCTGTGAGCCAGCGCTGCCCGATCAGCAGATCGTCGTCTACGATGAAGCAGGCGTCGTCGAGGGTCTCGAGCATCTCCAGCGGCGGCTGCTCGCAGAAACCGCCGACGAAGATGACGCGCGGCTTGTCCTGCGCCACGAAGTGGCGGTGACGGATGGTGTCGAGCGCCTGTTCGAGGAGTGCTATGTGCTCCTCGCAGCTGATTCGCGTTCCGGCACGGACCAGCATGTAGGATTCGGCACAACTCAGCCTCCCGGGGTCTTGGCGGCGGATCTGGTAGAGATCGCGCACCAGGCGCCGTTTCTTGTTGTAGAGGCGGATGCTCGAGCGGATGGCGGCATCGCTGATAGGGTGGCCGACCTTTCGCGCCAACTCGGCCCGCAGCCGCTGGTATTCGGCGGCGATATAGCGGGCTGCGCCAGGAGAATTGGGGTTCTGCGGCAGGTAGAGAATCTCCGCCATCTGATCGGGTAGGTTGCGCGACCAGATGCCGGCGAGATGTTTGGCAGCGTCGCAGATGGGGTGGGTGACGAAACCGGTAAGACCATCGAGCGTGCCGTTCAAGCCGAGTTCCGTGGTCGAGCGGCAGATGGAGCAGACGAAGGAGCCCATCCGGGCGTCGGCATGCTTCATCTCCAGCTTGTTGCCGCCACCCAGGATGTTGACGGGCAGGAGTCCGGCGGCATGGGCGATCTCGTCGGGGAAATAGACGGGAAAGTAACCGAGCGTGCCCGTGAACCCCTCCGGCAGCGCGTTAGAATTCGGTATGCCGGCATCGATGGTGGCCGTGTGGCACTGCTCGAGAATGGCGGTAAACCTGGCTTCGTAGTCCTGGGCAACTTGGGCTGACACGGTGCGCCTCCTTGTGGTCTGGTTAAAGCACTATAGTGCTCACAGTAAACATAAGATGCATAATAGTGATTGATTTTGGTCAAGATTTTCAATTAATCAAAAAAATACGCACAATATTTATTTAATGTAGAACATTAATGCATCATAATGCATTAGGTGAATTCATATGCGTTACTGGTTGATGAAAACGGAGCCGTCTGTCGTCGGCATAGACCATGTGCTGGCCATGCCCGGTCGCTCGGTGGCCTGGTGGGGAGTGCGCAATTACCAGGCGCGCAACTTCATGCGCGACCAGATGCAGGTGGGAGACAAGGTGCTCTTCTACCATTCGAACTGTCCCGATCCGGGCATCGCCGGCCTGGCCGAGGTGTCCAGGCTGGCCTATCCCGACGAGACGCAGTTCGACCCCGACAGCCCCTACTACGATCCCAAGGCCACGCGGGAAGATCCGCGCTGGGTGAACGTCGAGGTGCGGATCACGAAAAAGACGCGACCGATAAGCCTCACGGAACTGCGCGCCCACAAACCGCTGGAGCGTATGCGCGTATTGGCGCGGGGCAACCGCCTGTCGATCACCCCCGTCGATCCGGCCGAATGGCGCTACATCTGCGACAGGCTGCTCGCTTCACCTTAGCGTTTACTGCGCAGCAAAGCCCCTCCGCCGAAGCTGCGCCGCGCGCCCGGCGTGCCGCCGGCATCGAGCTTCACCGCACAGTACTTGAACTCGGGAATCTTGGCGTACGGATCGAGGGCGGGATTGGTGAGCAGGTTCGCCGCCGCCTCGTAGTAGCAGAAGGGAATGAACACGGCGCCGGGCGGTGTGCCGGGGTCGGCACGGGCGTAGAGCGAGATGCTGCCGCGGCGCGAGCTCACCGTGACGGTGGCACCCGGGGCCAGCCCGAGCGCTGCCAGTTCGTCGGGATGCAAGGAGGCGACCGGTTCCGGCTCGAGCGCGTCGAGCACCGCGGCGCGCCGCGTCATGCTGCCGGTGTGCCAGTGTTCGAGCTGGCGGCCGGTGATCAACACCATCGGATAGTCTGCGTCCGGCCGTTCGGCCGGCGGCAATATCTTTGCCGGTACGAAGCGCGCCCGTCCGTCAGCGGTGGGGAAGCGTTCGGTGAACACCACCTGCTGGCCCGGGTCGTCTTCGCTGGTGCAGGGCTGGGTGACGGCGCCCGCGCGCGCCAGTCGCTCCCAGCTGATGCCGGCGATCGCCGGCAGGCCTAAGCGCATTTCCTCGAACACCTGTTGCGGGCCGCTGTAGTTCCAATCCAGCCCCAGGCCGCGCGCCAGGTCCTGGATGATGGCGAGATCCTGGCGCGCTTCCCCCGGCGGATCCAGGACCTGCCGCCCGAGCTGCACCAGGCGGTCGGTGTTGGTGTAGCTGCCGGTCTTCTCGGCGTGCGCCGAGGCCGGCAGAACCACGTCGGCCAGCGATGCGGTCTCGGTGAGAAAGATGTCCTGCACCACCAGGTGATCGAGTCCGGCCAGGGCGGCGCGAACGTGCGCCAGGTCCGGGTCGGACATCGCCGGATTCTCGCCCATGATATACATGCCGCGGATGTCGCCGCGACGTGCCGCGTCCATCATCTCGACCACGGTGAGCCCCGGACTGGCATCGAGCTTGGTGTTCCACAGCAGCTCGAATTTCGCCTGTACTTTGGGCTCGTCGACCGGCTGATAGTCGGGATACATCATCGGGATGAGACCGGCGTCGGACGCACCCTGGACGTTGTTCTGACCGCGCAGGGGGTGCAGACCGGTTCCGGGCCGGCCGATCTGCCCGGTGAGCAACGCCAGGGCGATCAGGCAGCGGGCGTTGTCGGTACCATGCACGTGTTGCGAGATGCCCATGCCCCAGAGGATCATCGCCGTCTTGGCACCAGCGTAGAGGCGCGCCACGCTGCGCAATGTCTCTGCGTCTATGCCGCAGATCGGCGCCATCGCTTCCGGACTGTAGCCCATGATGTGCGCCGCGAATTCCTCGTAGCCGGCGACGCGCGCGGCGACGAACTCCCGGTCGACCAGGCCCTCCGTGACGATGCAGTGCATGATCGCGTTCAAGAGCGCGACGTCGCTGTCCGGCTTGAACTGCAGCGTGTGTGTGGCGTGGCGCGCCAGCGGCGAGCGGTAGGGATCGGCGAGGATGAGTTTGGTCCCGCCCTTGATGGCGTTCTTGATCCAGGTCGCGGCCACGGGATGGTTGACCACGGGGTTGGCGCCGATGAGCAGCAGCACCTCCGCCTGCAGGACGTCGCGCACTGGATTTGAGACCGCACCCGAGCCTATGCCTTCGAGCAGGGCGGAAACGCTGGCGGCGTGGCAGAGGCGGGTGCAATGGTCGACGTTGTTGCTGCCAAAACCCGTGCGCACAAGTTTCTGGAACAGGTACGCCTCCTCGTTGCTGCCCTTGGCCGAGCCCAGGCCGGCCAAGGCGCGCGGGCCATGCTGGCGGCGTATTTCGCGCAGGCCGTCGCTGGCCACGGCCAGCGCCTCCTCCCAGGTCGCGACGCGGAAGATGGCCTCGGGATGATCGGGGTCGAAGCGCAGCTCCGGGTCTTTGGGCACACCGGTCTTGCGTATCAGGGGCTGGGTCAGGCGCTGGCGGTGATGCACGTAGTCGAAGCCATAGCGCCCCTTGACGCAGAGGCGCCCCTCGTTGGCCGGACCGTTCTTCCCTTCGACCGACAGGATGCGGTTCCCGCTGACGCGGTACTCGACCTGGCAGCCGACGCCGCAATAGGGGCAGAGCGAGTCCACTGTCCTGTCGGCCACTTCGTCGTCAACTCGCGCCGGCATGAGCGCCCCGGTCGGACAGGCGGCCACGCACTCACCGCAGGCCACGCAACTGCTCTCGCCCAGCGGGTCATTCAGGTCGAAGACGATCTGTGCCTGCGCGCCGCGCAGTGCCATGCCGATCACGTCATTGACCTGGACCTCGCGGCAAGCACGGACGCAGCGGGTGCACTGGATGCAGGCATCGAGGCGAACGGCGATGGCCGGATGCGACAGGTCGGGGCCGGAGCTCGCGCGCGGCGCGAAGCGCGAGACGCCGACGGCGAGCTTGTCCGCCCAGTAGTCGAGTTCCGAGTTGGCCGTATTGGCCATGCGTGTCTGCGCCGGCACGTCGGCGGAGAGCAGTTCGAGCACCATCTTCTGCGCATGCACGGCGCGCGGGCTGTCGCTCGACACCTCCATGCCGGCCGCTGGCTGGCGCGAGCAGGAGGCTGCCAGGACGCGCTCTCCCGCGATCTCGACGACGCAGGCGCGGCAGTTGCCGTCGGGACGCAGGCCGGGCTTGTGGCACAGCCTGGGAATCTCCACCCCGTGGCGTTGGGCCGCTTCGAGTAGCGATTCTCCGGCGTGGGCGGAGATGTCGCGGCCGTTTAGGCGGAAGCTGATATCACCTTCCATCATTCGATCTCGTGCGGGAAATGGCGCATGACGCTCTGCAGGGGATTGGGTGCCGCCTGGCCCAGACCGCAGATCGAGGCATCCATCATCACCTGCGCCAGGTCTTCGAGCAGCGGCCGATCCCAGCGCGGGGCCTGCACCAGTTGGGCGGCCTTCGCCGTACCGACGCGGCAGGGAGTGCACTGGCCGCAGGATTCCTCCGCGAAGAAGTGCATTAGATTGGCGCAAGCGTCGCGCGCTCGGTCCATTTGCGAGAGCACGATGATCGCCGCCGAACCCAGTTGGGCGCCGTAAGGCGCGAGACTTTCTGCCGTCAGCGGCAGGTCGGCGAGGCTGGCGGGCAGGATGCCGCCCGAGGCGCCGCCGGGCAGATAGGCGTAAAGGGTGTGCCCCTCCTGCATGCCGCCGCAACATCCGGCGATGAGTTCGGCCACGCTGATGCCCGCCGCTGCCAGGACCACGCCGGGCCTGTTGACCCGGCCGCTGACCGAGTAGGAGCGCAGTCCCTGTTGGCCAGTGCGACCCCGCTGCGCCCACCACTCGCCGCCACGCTCGATGATGTCGCGCAGCCAGTACAGGGTCTCCAAGTTGTGCATCAGGGTCGGCCGGCCGAAGAGACCGCGCTGCGCTACGTAGGGCGGCCGCAGCCGCGGCAGACCGCGCTTGCCTTCGAGCGATTCGATCAACGCCGACTCCTCGCCGCAGATGTAGGCGCCGGCGCCGCGGCGCAGTTGCATGGGGGGCAGGGCGCACGGCGGATCGGCGCGGAGCGCCTCCAAGGCGCGCGCGAGGATCGCGCGGGCCCCGGCGTATTCGTCGCGCAAGTAGATGAAGATCTCCGAGACGCCTACCGTGGCGGCGGCGATGAGCATGCCCTCGAGGCAGCGATGGGGATCGCGCTCGAGGTAGTGGCGGTCCTTGAAGGTGCCCGGTTCGCCTTCGTCGATGTTCACCACCAGCAGACGCGGCGCCGCTTCGCCCCCGACGCTGCGCCACTTGCGCGCCGCAGGGAAACCGGCGCCGCCCAGGCCGCGCAGGCCGGAGCTCTCCAGCGCGGCCAAGACTCTCCCGCCGCGGGAGAGATCGGCGAGAATCTCCGCCAGTTGGCGGTAGCCGCCGCTGGCGCGGTACTCAGCATAGTCGAGGTGATCCGGGATGGCCGCGTCGACCGCCCCGCGCTCGATGGCGCCGTGCACCGCGGTAGCCGTAGCGTGCTCGATGGCATTCCTGCCCACCACCGCCACCGGCGCACCGGCGCAGCGGCCGACACAGGGCGCGGCGATCACCCGCACGCCTTCACGACGGGCGATCGTTTGCATCAATTCCTTGGCCCCGGCCATTGCGCAGACCAGCGAGTGGCAGACCCTCACCGTATAGAGCGGAGGATCTGCTTCGCCGTCTTGCACCAGGTCGAAGTGGTGGTAGAAGCTGGCGACCTCGTAGACCTCGACCGGGGCCAGCTTGAGTTCCTCTGCGAGGGCAAGCATGTGCGCGGCTGAGATGCGCCTATAGCGGTCCTGGACGCGGTGCAGGAATTCGATCAGCAGATCGCGCCTGCGTGGCGCGTCGCCGAGCAGCGCCCGAAGTTCGGCGCGCGCCTGCGCGTCGCTGCGCTGGCCCCTGGGCCTGCCTGGTCCGGATCCTGGATTGCTCTTGCCGGCGGTGTTCATGGCGTTCAGGCTATCATAAGCGCCTGTCGCGGTGGCGTCGGGGCTTCCCCCCCGCTCGCGCCGCCAGCCTTCCTGGAGATCGCAGCCTCATGACCCTGTGGTGGTTGAGCTACCCCCTGCTCGGCGCCTTCGCCGGCTTCATCGCGGGACTGTTTGGCGTCGGCGGCGGCCTGACCCTGGTGCCCCTGTTCTTCATGCTCTACTCGGCGCAGGATTTCCCGCACGAGCACGTGATGCACCTGGCGCTCGGCACCTCGATGGCGACCATCGTATTCACTTCCATCGCCAGCATGCGCGCCCATCACGCCCACGGCGCCGTGCGCTGGGACATCGTGCGCAGCATGGCACCGGGCCTGGTGGCGGGTACGCTCGGCGGCTCCTTTATCGCGAGCCACATACCGACGCGACCGCTGGCAATAATGTTCACGGTGATCGTCTATTACGCCTCGCTTCAGATGATGCTCGACTTCAAACCGAAGGCCACGCGCGTCCTGCCCAAAACCGCCGGGCTGTTCCTGGCCGGTTTGGTCATCGGTCTGGTCTCCAGCGTCGTCTCGGCCGGGGGCGGCTTCATGTCCATCCCCTTCATGGTCTGGAGCAACGTTGCCATCCACGCCGCCGTCGGCACCTCCGCGGCGCTCGGGTTTCCGATCGCCATCGCCGGCGTCGTCGGCTACATCGCCAGCGGTTGGAGCGCCGCGGGACTGCCGCCCTACTCCCTGGGATACGTCTACCTGCCCGGCCTGGTCGGTGTCGTGGCGCTGTCTTTCCCGACGGCGCCGCTCGGCGCCCGCTTGGCGCACAGGCTGCCCGTGAAGCAGTTGAAGCGCGCCTTCGGCGGCTTCCTCGCCCTGCTGGCGACGAAGATGTTGTTCACTCTGTTCGGCTAAGACCCGGCAGCAGTTCGCCGAAATCGACGATGCCCGGATAGGCCGCGCTGGCCGTTTGCGGCCGCTTGGTGTCCGGCCGCGTCACCGCCACCAGTTGCGCGATGCCCCCGGCGCGCGCCGAATCGAGCACCGACATGTTGTCGTCGACCAGCAGGGTGCGGGCCGGGTCGAAGGGAATGCGACCGCGCAGCAGATCCCAGAAGGCAGGGTCCTCCTTGGGCAGGCCCAGTTCGTGGGCGCTGATCAGCGCGTCGAAATGCACGGTCAGGCCGGTGCGCTGCATCTTCAGCGCCAGGCTCTTCTGGTGGGCGTTGGTGACCAGGACGATGTGCTTGCCGGCGACGCGCAGCGCGCTCAAGAAATCGGTGACGTGCGGATGCACGGCGATCAGGTGCGCCACCTCCTCCTTCAAGCGCATGATGTCGAGATCGAGTTCGGCTTGCCAGAACTCCACGGAGTACCAGGCGAGCGTCGCGGCCGCGCCGCGATAGCGCTCCTGCATCTCGGCGTGCGCCTGGTCCAGCGACAGGTCGCGCGCCTCGGCGTAGCGCAGCGGTATGTGTTCCTGCCAGAAGTGGTTGTCGAAATTGAGGTCGAGCAGGGTGCCATCCATGTCCAGCAGGACGCAGTCGAGCTCGCCCCACGGCAGTTGCATCAGGACTTGCCGCGACTGTCGCGCAGGAGATCTTTCTGCGCCTTGCCGAACTGCTCGCGCAGGAGGTTCTTCTGCACCTTGCCCATGGCGTTGCGCGGCAGTTCCTCGGCGAAGACGACGCGCTTGGGCACCTTGAAGCGGGCCAGGGTAGCTCTCAGCGCATCGATGATGCCGGCCTCGCTCAAGGCGGCCGCTTGCGCGTCGCCTGAGCGCACCACCACCGCCGTCACCGCCTCGCCGAAATCGGCGTCGGGCAGCCCGACCACGGCGGATTCGACGACGCCGGGCAGGGCGTCGATGACTTCCTCGATTTCCTTGGGATAGATGTTGAGACCGCCGCTGATGACCAGATCCTTGCTGCGGCCGACGATGCTGATATAGCCATCGGCATCGCGTTTGCCCAGGTCGCCTGTTTTGAACCAGCCGTCGGGGGTAAACTCCTCGGCCGTCTTCTCGGGCAGCTTCCAGTAGCCGACGAAGACGTTGGCTCCCCGCACCTGTATACCGCCCACGCTGCCTGCGGCTACCGGTTGGTTGTCGGCGTCGACGATGCGCACTTCGGTGCCGGGCAGGGGAAAGCCCACCGTGCCTGCGCGTCTCTCGCCATCGTAGGGATTGGAAGTGAACATGCCGCCTTCGGTCATACCGTAGCGCTCGAGTATGGTGTGGCCGCTGCGCCTGAGAAATTCCTCGTGGGTTTCGGCGAGCAGGGGCGCAGAGCCGGAGATGAATAGGCGCATGCGAGCGCAGGCGGCGCGATCGAAGCCAGGCTCGGCGAGCAGGCGCACATAGTAGGTGGGCACGCCCATGAGGACCGTGGCCTGCCCGAGCAAGGCGAGCGCGCGATGGGCGTCGAACTTCGCCTCGAAGAGCATCGGCGAGCCGTTCATCAGGGCGCAATGGGTGGCAACGAACAGGCCATGGACGTGGAAAATCGGCAGCATGTGCAGCAGCACGTCGCCCGGCTGGAAGTGCCAGTAAGCGTGCAGCACCCGGGCGTTGGCGGCGAGGTTGCCGTGGCTCAACATGGCGCCCTTCGAACGGCCGGTGGTGCCCGAGGTGTACACGATGCTGGCGAGATCACTGGCCCGTCGCGCGATGGTGATGAACTCGTCGCTTTGTGGCGCAGCGGCCGCTATCAGCGAGCCGCGGCCCGTGTCGTCGAGTTCGAGCACCTTGAGTCTTCCGGGGGCGAGCTCATTTGCCAACTCATTTGCCAACGCCCGCATCTGCGGCCGGCAGACGAACAGTCCGGGCGTCGCATCGGCAAGGAAGTAGGCGAGTTCGTGCCGTTGGTAGGCGGGATTGAGGGGCAGAAAGACGGTGCCGGCGCGCAGGCAGGCGAGGTAGAGGACCAGTGCCTCGGGCGATTTTTCGACCTGTATCGCGACGCGATCGCCCGGTACCAAGCCGAGACTGACCAGCAGGTTGGCCATGCGCGCCGAAGCGCGCGTGAGGTCGCCGTAGCTCCACACGCGGCCGTCGCCAAGCATCATGCAGGGAGCGAGTGGGTCGGCGGGAAAGCGTTCGGAGAGGATATCGTAGAGGTTTTCGTTCATGCTGGTCTGCGCAAGTCAAGTTGAGAGGCCGAGGACTCCGATTATAAGGGCTGTCGCAGCCCTTGGCCTTGCCGGCTCGGCGCCCCGCCGGGAGACAGCCGCCCGACACGAGTGCGAAGCTGCGGGATAGAATCACCCGGTCCTCCGCGACCCAGGGTGTTCGTCATCGACGAGTTGGGCAAGTTAAGACAGCATGACAGGCTGGCCTGGGCGCTACTGGTCAGCCTGCTGTTCCATGCGGCGCTCCTGGCGCTGGAGTTTGGTGAGCCCGGTGCCGGTCTGCCCTGGCTCGAGACCGGCGGGCACTGGCGGCGGGCGGAGGTTCCCAATCTGCAGGCGCTACTGCTCCAACCGATGGCGCCCACCGCAGAGAGGGCCGATTCCGACAGGCCCCTGGAACCCGCCGTCAGCGAGCCCAAGACCGCCGCCGCACAGCGCGGGAGCGGTCGCGCCGAGGCGATAGCGCCCCTGCGTCGGCAGCCGGACCAGACCACCGCGAGCCTGAGCGAAGCGAAGATCCCCAGCGAGCCCCAGACACCGCCGACTAAGACCCGGGAAGCGCCACCGCGACCCCATCCCAGCGCTGCCAACGCGGAGCGAGCCGCCGTGCTGGCGACGGAAGAACAGAGTACCTGGCGTCTCCCAGCGGAACGGAAGGCGAGGGAAGAGGAGGAGGCCGAGCGCATCGTAGCGCTGAAGGGACAAGAGGACGCCGAGTTGCGCAGACTGGCGGAGGAGCAGGCAAGGCTCGAAGAACTGGCTCGCGTCACGGCCGATCAGGTGGAGCAGGCGGCCTTGGCCCGTGCGCGGGAGGAGGCGGAGACGCGCAAGCGGAACGAAGAACAGAAGAGGATAGAAGAGCAGAAACGCCTGGAGGAAATCGCCCGCACCGAGAGGGAGCAAGCCGAACAGGCTGCGCTGGCGAGGGCGAAGGAAGAGATGGAAGCAGGCCGCCGCCTGGAGGAGCAGAGGCGTGCCGAGGAGCGCAGGCGTACCGAGGAGGCGCTGCGTCTCGCGAAGGCTCAGGCCGAGGCGAAGGCTCAGGCCGAGGCGAAGGCTCAGGCCGAGGCGAAGGCTCAGGCCGAGGCGAAGGCTCAAGCGGAAGCGCAGGCCCAGGCGGAAGCGCAGGCCCAGGCGGAAGCGCAGGCTCGGGCGGAGGCGAAGGCTCAGGGAGAAGCCAGGGCGCGAGCCGAATCCGAAGCGAGCATGCGAGCCGAGGCGGCGCTCCCAGGGCTGTCGGCGCAGGCCGCTGGGAGAGCAGCGGGCGGGTCGGCAGGGAGCGGCGCCGAGCTGGCCCGACGTGCGATCGAGCAGGCGCGCAGCGGCCTGCTCGGACCTCGGCCGCGAGAGGCTCAGGAGAGCGATCGCGGCAGGCGCGCGAGCATCCTCGGCCGGGATCCGCGAGACGTCGAGCTGGCATTTTACGGGGAGGGATGGCGGTTGAAGGTGGAGCGGGTCGGCGCCCTCAACTATCCGCGTCTGTCGAAGAATCTCAGCTACGATCCTCTGGTGGTCACGGTGAGCATCAACAGCGACGGCAGTCTCGCGGCGGTACGCATAGACCGAAGCAGCGGCCATAAGGACATGGACGAGGCGGTGTTGCGTATCGTCGCAATGAGCGCACCCTTCTCCGCTTTTCCGCCAGCGCTGCGGCGGCGCTACGACGTCGTGGACATCACGCGGGAATGGAACTTCAAGGAAGAGCAGCCGAGGATGTTGAGCCGCTGAATCGCTGCCGTCTTCTGCCCCCGCTGCTGCTAACATGCGGGACGTGCAGAGGCGAGGCCATCGGTCGCAAAATATGAAAACGAATGTCAAAGGTTACGCCGCGGCGGCCATGGTAGTGCTCTGCTGGTCCGGTTTCAACATCGTCTCCCGTATGGGCGGGCGCAGCAGCCTCACGCCTTTCGATGTCGCTGCCCTGCGCTGCGGCGTCTCGGTCGTGCTGCTCCTGCCCTTCTATCTGCGCATGCGTTTCAATGCGACGCTCATTCAGTTGTTGGTGTTGAGCGCCTGCGGCGGCCTCGCCTACCCCCTGCTCGCCTATTCCGGCTTTTCCCTGGCGCCGGCCGCGCACGCGGGGATCCTGCTCAACGGCGGCATTCCCTTCGCCACGCTCATCATCGCCTGGCTGGCGCTGGGAATCCGTCCGCGGGCGCGGACGGCGTGGGCCCTGGCGCTGGCCGTTCTGGGCATGGCCCTGATCGGCTACCAGAGTCTCACCCACGAAGCGCCGGGGAGCGGCCCGCGCTGGCTGGGCGACCTGTTCTTCATCGCCTCCGCCACCTGCTTCGCCATAAACGGCCTGCTGCTCAAGCGCTGGCGCATCCGGCCCCTGGAGGCGGTGGTCGGCATCGCCATGATTTCTGCGCTGATCTACTTGCCGATCTACATTCTCTTCCTGCCCAAAGGCCTGGCCACGGCACCGCTCTCGGCGATGGTGCTGCAGGGCATCTACCAGGGACTCATCGCCTCCAGCCTGGCCGCGCTGCTGTACTACTACGCCAACATGACCATAGGGCCGATGAAGGCCTCCCTGATGCTGGCGTTGGTGCCGGGCATTTCCGCGCTGGCGGCGGTGCCGCTGCTCGGCGAGGAATTGGGGCTCTCGACCTTGCTCGGCGTTGCCCTGGTCACCGGCGGTGCAGCTTTGGGGACGACCCAGCAGGCCCAGAAGACCTGAGCAGATTCGCCGATGAAGCTCTCGCACCCGGCGCCATTTGCTGATATCTTTAGCCTCCTTCGCGGGGTGGCATATGGCTGACAAGACAGCACTGAAATTTCTCGTGGTCGATGACTTTCCGACCATGCGCCGCATCGTGCGCAATTTGCTCAAGGAACTGGGGTTCGTCAAGGTCGACGAGGCGGAGGACGGCGTCATCGCGCTCGCCAAACTCAAGGCCGGCGGTTTCGATTTCGTTGTCTCGGACTGGAACATGCCGAACATGGACGGCCTGCAACTGCTGAAGGCGGTACGCGCCGATCCGGCACTGAAGCATCTTCCGGTGCTGATGATCACCGCCGAGGCAAAGAAGGAAAACATCATCGCCGCGGCGCAAGCGGGCGCCCACGGCTACATCGTCAAGCCATTTACGGCTGCGACGCTCTCCGATAAGCTGGAAAAAATATTCGAAAAACTGGGGGTCTGAATGAGCGTGGTCAAAAGGGGCGTCAAAGCTGCAGCAAAGCCGGCCGCGAAGTCAGCAACAAGGTTGTCAACGACGCGCGCAGTCGCAGCCAAGCCGGCGCCGCGCCGGGCGGCGGCGAAGAAGCCGGGCCAGGGAACGGGCCGCGTCTTGAGCGAACTGAAGTCCCTCGCCAAGGAATTGAACAAGGCCGCGAAAGGACTGGGCAAGACCTCCGGCGGCAATCCCAAGGAGGTGTCGGCGATCCTCGGCAACGTCGAGCGCATGACCGCCGAGGCCGCCGACAAGTCGCTGCTCGAGGCGGAGAACGCAAAGCAGCTGGTGGCCACGGCGCGCGACACCCTGGGCAAGGAGTGGAGCCGCAAGGATCTGGACCTGGCGCTGCGCGGCATCGGCGAGCACCTGACCAACATCATGGTGGCCCAAGAATTCCAAGACCTAGCCGGTCAAGCTCTGCGCCGCGCGATGAAGGCCCTGGTGGGTGCCGTGATCGTCGTCGATGGCGGCGGTGCCGCAGAGGGTCAGCGCCTGTCGCAGAAGGAAGTCGACGTCCTGCTCAAGGGCCTGATGGCCTAAACAGCGATTTCAGCACGGCCAATGCGGCGCGGCCGGAGAGCAGGTGCGCCTGCATCTGGCTGCCGGACGCGCGATAATGGCGGCCCGACGCAGGAGTGACAGATCATGAGCAAGTACCCCGAAGTGAAAATGGCATCGCTCGCCGACTGGGAGCGGGAGGCGGCCAAATCGGCGCCCGCTGGCGACCCGTCCAAGCTAGCCTGGGTGACGCCCGAAGGGATCACCGTCAAGGCGCTCAACACCGGCGCCGATGTGAAGAACTTACCCTACACGGACACCCTGCCCGGCTTCGCCCCCTTCCTGCGCGGGCCGCAGGCGACCATGTACGCGGTGCGGCCGTGGACCATCCGCCAGTATGCCGGCTTCTCCACCGCCGAGGCCTCCAACGCCTTCTACCGCAAGGCGCTGGCCGCGGGCGGCCAGGGTGTCTCGGTGGCCTTCGATCTGGCCACCCACCGCGGCTATGATTCGGACCATCCGCGGGTGACGGGGGATGTGGGCAAGGCAGGCGTCGCCATCGATTCGGTCGAGGACATGAAGGTGCTATTCGACGGCATTCCCCTGGACCGCGTGTCGGTGTCGATGACCATGAACGGTGCCGTGCTGCCGGTGCTGGCCGGCTACATCGTCGCCGCCGAGGAGCAGGGTGTCCCCCAGGCCAAGCTCTCCGGGACCATACAGAACGACATCTTGAAGGAGTTCATGGTCCGCAACACCTACATCTATCCGCCCGAACCGTCGATGCGCATCGTCGCCGATATCATCGCCTACACCTCGGCCCACATGCCGAAGTTCAACTCCATCTCCATCTCCGGCTATCACATCCAGGAGGCCGGGGCGACCCAGGCCCTCGAACTCGCCCTCACCCTGGCCGACGGCAAGGAGTACGTGAAGACGGCGATCGCCTCTGGCCTCGACGTGGACGCCTTCGCCGGACGCCTGTCCTTCTTCTTCGGCATAGGCATGAACTTCTACCTGGAGGTGGCCAAGCTGCGCGCTGCGCGCCTGCTCTGGTGGCGCATCATGCAGGCGTTCTCCCCGAAGAATCCCAAATCGTCGATGCTGCGCACCCACTGCCAGACCTCAGGCTGGTCGCTGGCGGCACAGGATCCCTACAACAACGTGGTGCGCACCACCATCGAAGCGATGGCGGCGGTGTTCGGCGGAACCCAGTCCTTGCACACCAACTCGCTCGACGAGGCGATCGCCCTGCCGACCGAATTCTCCTCGCGCATCGCGCGCAACACCCAGTTGATCATCCAGGAAGAGACGCACATCCCCAACGTCATCGATCCCTTCGCCGGCTCCTACATGATGGAGAAGCTGACCCAGGACATGGCTGACGCCGCCTGGACCATCATCGAGGAGATCGATGCGCTGGGCGGCATGACGAGGGCTGTCGGCTCGGGCTGGGCCAAGCTGAAGATCGAACACTGCGCCGCGGAGAAGCAGGCGCGCATCGACAACGGCTCGGACGTCATCGTCGGGGTGAACAAGTACGTCCTGGATAAGGAGGACGAGATCGACTTCCGCGACGTGGACAACAACGCTGTGCGCGAAGCGCAGATCGAACGCTTAGCCCGGACGCGCGCCAAGCGCGACGCGGGGAGCGTCGCAGCGGCGTTGGCGGCCTTGACCGCAGCGGCGAAGAGCGGTTCGGGCAACCTGCTCGAACTGGCGATACACGCCAGCCGGGCGCGCGCCAGTGGCGGCGAAATCTCCGATGCGCTGGAAGCCGCCTGGGGCCGCCACCGCGCCGACACGCAGGCTGTATCCGGCGTCTACGGCGCCGCCTTCGATCAGGACGAGGACTGGCGCGACATGAAGCAGGACATCGAGAATTTCTTGAGCGCGGAAGGCAGGCGGCCGCGCATCATGGTGGCGAAACTCGGCCAGGACGGTCACGACCGCGGCGCCAAGGTGGTGGCCTCGGCCTTCGCCGATCTCGGCTTCGACGTAGACATCGGACCGCTCTTCCAGACGCCCGAGGAAGCGGCGCGCCAGGCCATAGAGAACGACGTCCACGCCGTCGGCGTGTCCACTCTCGCCGCGGGGCACAAGACCCTGGTGCCGGCCCTGATCAAGGCGCTCGCCGACCAGGGCGCCGACGACATCATAGTCTTCGTCGGCGGCGTGGTGCCGGCGCAGGACTACGCTTTCCTCGAGGCGGCCGGCGCAAAGGGCATCTTCGGGCCGGGCACGCCGATACCCCGGTGCGCCCGCGCGGTGTTGGCTGCAATTCGGGCTGCAATTCGCGCCGCCCACGCGCCCGCAAGCCGCTGAGCCATGGATGACGCGACCCTGGCCAAGGAGGTGCTGGCGGGAGGCCGCCGCGCCCTGGCCAAGGCCATTACCCTGGTCGAGTCGAGCCTGCCCGAGGATGCGCCGCGCGCCCAGAACCTCATCGCGGCGCTGCTCGCCCACGCCGGAGGCTCGCTTCGGGTTGGCATCTCGGGCGTGCCCGGCGTCGGCAAGTCGACCTTCATCGAAGCCCTGGGCCTGCACTTGATCGCCGCCGGCCGCCGCGTCGCGGTGCTGGCCGTCGACCCCTCGTCCTCCATTTCGGGCGGCTCCATACTCGGCGACAAGACGCGCATGGATGAGCTCTCGCGGCGCGAAGAAGCCTTCATCCGTCCCTCGCCCACCGGCGGCGCCCTGGGCGGCGTTGCCGGCCACACGCGCGAGGCCATCCTGATCTGCGAGGCGGCGGGCTACGATGTGGTCATCGTCGAGACCGTCGGCGTCGGACAGAGCGAGACGGCGGTGGCGGCCATGACCGACGTTTTCGTGCTGCTGCAATTGCCAAACGCCGGCGACGAATTGCAGGCGCTGAAGAAGGGCATCGTCGAACTCGCCGACATCGTCGTGGTGAACAAGCGCGATGTCGATGCCGGGGCGACCGAGATGGCCTGTGCGCAGCTGCACAGCGCGCTGTCCCTGTTGCGCCCGGCCTCGCACTGCTGGCGCGTTCCGGTACTGTCAACCAGCGCCATCCGCAACGAAGGCGTAGACGAGTTCTGGCGCGCGGTCGTCGCGTACCGCGAGGCGATGTGCGCCAGCGGCGAGTTCGAGGCGAAACGCAGACATCAGGCCCTGAGCTGGATGTGGGCGCTGATCGAGTCCGGCCTCGACACCCGCTTCCGCGCACACCCGGCGGTGCGCGCCGCATTGCCGCGCTTGATCGACGCGGTCGAGGCGGGCGCAGTCAGCCCCGCCGTCGCCGCGCAATCGCTCCTTGACATGGCCCGCTGAACGCAGGGCCGCACGCGGACTATTGAGAGGATCACCTATGCACAACATCATTCGCCAACTCGAAGAGAAGCGCGAGCAGGCGCGCGCCGGCGGCGGCGCCCAGCGTATCGCCGCGCAGCACGGCAAGGGCAAGCTGACCGCGCGCGAGCGCATCGAACTGCTGCTCGACCCAAGCACCTTCGAAGAGTGGGACATGTTCGTCGAGCACCGCTGCACCGACTTCGGCATGGAGGCGCAGAAGGTTCCGGGCGACGGCGTGGTCACCGGCTACGGCACCATCAACGGGCGCATGGTCTTCGTCTTTTCGCAGGACTTCACCGTCTTCGGCGGCGCCCTGTCCGAGGCACACGCCGAGAAGATCTGCAAGGTGATGGACCACGCGATGAAGGTCGGCGTGCCGGTGATCGGCCTCAACGATTCGGGTGGCGCCCGCATCCAGGAAGGGGTCGCCTCGCTCGGCGGCTACGCCGACGTCTTCCAGAGGAACGTCATGGCCTCGGGGGTCGTGCCGCAGATTTCCATGATCATGGGCCCCTGCGCCGGCGGCGCGGTCTATAGCCCGGCCATGACCGATTTCATCTTCATGGTCAAGGACACCTCCTACATGTTCGTCACCGGCCCGGAAGTGGTCAAGACCGTGACCCACGAGGAGGTGACGGCCGAGGAACTGGGCGGCGCGGTGAGCCACTCGTCCCGCTCAGGTGTCGCCGACCTGGCTTTCGAGAACGACGTCGATGCGCTGCTCATGCTGCGCCGCTTCTTCAATTACCTGCCGCTCAACAACCGGGAAGCAGCGCCGCTGCGCGCCACCAACGATCCCGCCGAGCGGCTCGATCATTCGCTCGACACCCTGGTGCCGGCCAACGCCAACCTACCCTACGACATGAAGGAATTGATCGTCAAGGCGGTGGATGACGCCGATTTCTTCGAGCTGCAGCCGGAGTACGCCAAGAACATCATCATCGGCTTCGCGCGGATGGAGGGACAGACCGTCGGCATCGTCGCCAACCAGCCGCTGGTGCTGGCGGGTTGTCTCGACATCAAGTCGGCGATCAAAGCGGCGCGCTTCGTGCGTTTCTGCGATGCCTTCAACATTCCGGTGATCACCTTCGTCGATGTGCCCGGCTTCATGCCCGGCACGGCGCAGGAATACGGCGGCATCATCAAGCACGGCGCCAAGCTGCTCTACGCCTACGCCGAGTGCACCGTGCCCAAGGTCACGGTGATCACGCGCAAGGCCTACGGCGGCGCCTACGACGTGATGTCC
>Ga0172380_10001085_pt1 | contig 48363 bp, 55 predicted proteins | sample Leawe162metaG_FD_119747 | JGI IMG/M metagenome (GOLD analysis project Ga0172380, IMG submission 119747) | Leachate microbial communities from a municipal landfill in Southern Ontario, Canada - Leachate well 162 metaG | ecosystem: Engineered > Solid waste > Landfill > Unclassified | place... | reverse complement strand
TCGCTGCCCGACATCTACATGATTACCGCCGGCGAGCTGCTCGGCAAGCCGGCGGAGGCGGTGACGAAGGCGGAGCGGCAGAGCCACGGCAAGGTGCCGGTGCTCTCTCTCGGCTTCGGCGGCGCCCTGGGCGCCCTTGCGAAGATGGCGACCAACTACGGCGTCTTCTTCGACGAGGAAGCTGGGAAGGCGCTCGTCGGCAGCTGGCGTGGCCGAAACCAGTGGGCCCCCGAGTTCTGGGGTGCCTTCAGGACCAACGAGTATGGCGACGTCGTCAAGGCGGACGGCCTCTGGGGCGCCGCCAACATGGCGATCCGCAATCCGGGCGAGGGCTTCACCGCCGGCCGCGTCGTCTATGTCTTCGACCCCGCCTACCTCGACGGCACCCTCTTCTGCCTGCTCCCCGACGGGCGGCCGCTCGTCTATCCGAGCTGCCGCTACCGGACGCGCACGGTGAAGGACCAAGACACTGGTGAGGAGAAGGAAGTCCACGCCCTCTGGTTTCGCAAGGGCTATGGCTGGAGCGCGCTCTGGTACGGCAAGCTCGCCGAGAACATCACGCAGGCGGTCGCCGGCTCCATCCTGCGGGAGACGCTGGTGGCGCTCGACCAGGCGCAAGGCGACTGGATGCCGATCGTCGGCCACACCCATGACGAGATCGTCACCGAGGTGGAAGACGAGCCTGAGACCGTCGCCAACGCGAAGGCTTACCTGAAAGCCTTCATGCTCGACGCGCCGGCCTGGCGGGCGACGCTGCCCCTGGCCGTCGCCATCACCGAGAATTGGTACTACACCAAAGACCCAACCATAGAGGAGTGAAGACAGATGGGTACCCCTGGACATATTTCACAGTTTGCCGCCGAGCAAGGCAGGAGTGAAGTCGACACCTGGCGCGATCGCGTCGAGGTGCTGCTTCTTGAAATCGCCCAGAACACGGCACCAGCCGCGGCAATGCCGACGGCTACCGAGGCAGCGCTGCGCGCGGAGCGTGTCGAGCTGCAGGATGAGAACCAGCAGCTGAGGGAAGGCTTCGAGGCCCGCCTTACCAGCACGGAGAAGGCCCTCGTGCAGCTGACAGGGATCCTGGAGCGCCTGAGCAAGCGCATTGAGGAACTGGATCGCAGGACCGGCTGCTTCGCCTTCAACGGGCCAGAGGATGCCGGTGGCATACCTATGGCTAAGTCTGCCGAGCAGCGTGACGTCTACGGCATCGGCATCGGATCTCGCGTCCGCCTGGCGAAGGGGACAGTGAGCTTCGGCAACTGCGACCTGCTCAAGCTGGCGCCGGAGAACCTGTGGAAGGTTGTCGCCACGCGTGAGAAGCCCAGCGAGCACGGCTACGACGTCGCCGTCTGCCGTTTCGCCTATGCTGGGGCGGCCCACTTCTGGGTGCAGCGTAGCTCGATCGCAGAGGTGCTGTCCAATGTCTGACCTGGATGAGAAGGGGCTGGCGGAGGCGGGACTGGTGGAACGGCTGCTGGATGAAGCGGAAGCAGCAGACGGCGCGTCACTGGCTTTCCCTGCGTGGGTTTCCGGCGATCTTCCGCGCGAAGCCGCCTCCGCCCTCTCGTCTCTCCAAGAGCAGGTGGAGGCGCTGACGGCAGAGGTATCCCGGCTGACGGGCGGCCTTGACCAAGAGGGGGCGAACCACTGGAAACAACGCGACCGCGCCGAAGCCGCCGAGGCCGAAGTCACCCGTCTCCGCCAGCGTGTGGAGAAGATGGAAGATGCCGCAAAACTGGCTGGGTGGGCGTTGCTGCAAAAAACCAAGGAGCCCAACAATGTCTGACCTGGATGAGAAGGGGTTGCCCCCGGTGATGGTTTCGCTTGGTGGCTTCCCGTACAACGGCGAACATATCGACCACTGGCGTGAGCGTGCGCTGAAAGCCGAGGCCGCCATCCGCGCCTATAAGGCCGCAGAGGGGGTGGGGGCCCGCCGGGATGAGGTGGTGGTTTCGCGTAAGGACGCTGAAGACGCCAGGGACCTACTGATGCTCCACAGCTCCAATCCGGCCTGGGTCGGACTTTCCGACAGGTTCGCCGCCGCCCTCCGCCCCCGCGAGGAGTTTGAGGACGGTCGCTTCGAGGTGCTAAAGCCGTGAGCCGTGCTAAAGTGACCCCTGTCCATCATCGCATGCAGGTGATCGCCGACCTGGTACGCGTTATGGACGCCAGCAAGCTACCGCAGCACGAGATCGGGCGCCTGGCTGGCTATGGGCAGGCGGTGATCTCCGGCCTCCGCACCGGCCGCAACGGCGTCAAGCGCCTGCGCGTCATTACCGACATCGCGGAGGCGCTCGGCTACGAGCTGCAGCTGGTGCCGATCGAGCGGCGGCCGCGGTTGATGAAGCCGGTGCGCTTTTTCGTTCGCTCGATCGAGGAGATCGTCTAAAGTAAAAGGCCCCGGCTTGGTGAGAGCCGGGGCTAGTCGTTCCAGGGTGCAGAAGAGGATCACTCAAATGCCCACCACATATAGCGTGGCCGAGCTGCGCAAGCAACTACTCGCCAACGGATACACCCCTCTCGCGAACAAAGGGAAGATGACCCTCCTGAAGGGGTGGCCGAAGCTGGAGGTGACGCCGGCGCTCATCGACGAGTGGAGCCGCAAGCACAGCCGCCTAAAGGACACCGGCATCCGTGTCGAGAACGGCCTCTGCGTCATCGACCTCGACATCAACCACCCCCTCGCCGACGACATTCTGGATGCGGCAGAGCGGCGGTGGCCGCAGTTGCGCAAGGGGCTCGTCCGCTACGGTAAGGGGCGCAAGCTGGCGCTCTTCTGTCGTACGACAGAACCTTTCACCCGCCTCCACACCCGCCGCTGGCTGACGCCGGGTGCCGATCTCGACAAGGACGGCAGCCACGTCGTCGAGATATTCGGCGGGCAGAGCCCCCGCCAGTTCGGCTCCTTCGGCGCTCACACGCGCAGCGAGAGCGGCGAGGTGCTGGTCGCCTACGAGTGGGCCCTCGAGGAGGAGGGCGGCGAGGAGCTGAGCCCGCTGACGGTGCCGCTCGAGGCGCTGCCTGAGATCGACAAGGAGATCGCCTACGCCTTCGTCGACATGGCCGAGGAGATGATGGCGGCGGCCGGCTGGTCGCACATCGACCGGACGACGCGCGGTGAGAGCGAGGCGACGCGCGTCTATGACCTGGTTGACGAGATGCGCTTCGAGACCAACACCGGCGACGCCGACGTGCCCTTCCAGGAGCTGCGCGAGCGGCGTGGGGAGGATGATCTGCGGGTTTCGGCGAGCTTCATCGAGCCCGGTGCCGGCCACTCGCTGACGCGCTGCCTCGTAGGGACGTCGCACACGGGCGAAATCACCATCTGGGACAGCGCCACCGGCATCACCCACCTGCCGGCCTCAGCGAGCCCGCTGGATGCGGAGCAGCGGCAGCTGGATGCGGATGCCATAGCTGCCAAACTCCGCCGCCTGGCGGAGCAGGAGGAGGAGAAGAAGGCGAAGCGGCGGGCGAAACTCTCGGCGGAGGATGACTACCAGGTGGCGGCGGCGAAGCTGCTGCAGACCTACGCGCTCTGCCCGCAGCAGCAGCTGCAGGTGGTGCCGATCTGGGCGACGTCGACGGCTGAGGGTATGACGCTCACCAATTTCCGCACGATGATGCTGCCATGGTGCGGCACCGAGATCGGCCCGCGCGGCGGCGAGAAGAAGATCAACCCCGTCGACCTCTGGGCGGCGAGCAGCGAGCGGGTGACGGTCGAGGGGCTTCGCATGCGCCCTGACATGGCGCGGCCGACTTTCAGCGAGCACGGCAAGCGCTACGTCAACACCTACACGCCGGAGCTGCACGCGGAAGCTGGCGGCGACGCCTGGGGCGGCGTCGCGCTGCTCGAGCAGGTGCTCCCCGACCCGGGCGAGCGTGCCTGGTTCACGAAGGCTTTCGCCCACAAGGTACTCCACCCGGAGGTGCCGGGGCCGGCGATCCTCATGGTGGCGCGGCAATTCGGCACCGGCCGCTCGACGCTTGGCGAGCTGGTGAAGCTGGTCTTCGGCGCCCGCTATGTCTCTACCATCGGCTTCGACCACTTCGCCGGGCGCACCTACCAGAGCCAGTACACCGCCTGGCAGGCGGATGCGCTGGTGGTGCTGGTCAACGAGAGTTCGACCGCCGACAACGGCTCCCAGTACCGCACGAAGCACGACACCTACGAGCGGCTGAAGGAGATTGTCGACCCGCGGCCGATGGAGCGGACGATCGTCACGCACGGGAAGCCGGCCTTCAAGTCCATGGTCTTCGCTACCTACTTCATCTTCACCAACAACCCGGACGCCCTGCCGCTGCCGGCGGAAGATCGCCGCTTCTGGGTGGGCATCAACGGAGAGCCGCGGGAGGCCGCCTTCTGGGATGGCATCAACGCCTGGATGCGGACGCCGGCGAACGTCGCCGCCTTCGTCCGCTGGCTCGAGCAGGTGGATCTTGCCGACTTCGACCCCTACGAAACGCCGCCGATGACGAGCGGCAAGCGGGCGATGATCGAGATGGCCGGCTCGCCGATCGACCAGGCTCTCGCCGAGGCGCTCGAGAACCTGCCGAGCGAGGTGCTGATCCCGGAGCAGATCGTCCACGCCATGAGTGCGGCGAAGGAGACCTGGGGGCTCGAGCTACCCGACCGCTGGCAGCAGATCGCCAAGCGCGCCATCCAGGCGCGCATGTACCGCGTCGGGGAGAAGGACGGCCCCAGCTGGGTGCTGCGCGTCGAAGGGAAGAAGTACCCCCTCTATGCGCGGACGCCGCAGGCGATGCGCAAGTGGACGAACGGGGGCGGCGCCGATCTCCGCGCGGAGGTTCTCAGGAGTGGCATGCCGAGTAGCCAGACGAGCGTCGCGGCGGCGCTGAGCAAGCTGAAATTGGCCGTCGACAACGTCCCCTCCGGGGGGACGATCGGGGGGACGTCGAAATAGGGGGTCGTCGAAAATCGTCCCCCCGGTCCCCTCGAGAGCCCCCCGTTTTCGAGGTTGAGGGGACACATCAAGTCGCTGTTGCAGCTACGCTTTTAACAACAATGTCCCCCTGTCCCTACTACTCCTAAAGACTTTACTATAAAACTCATAACCATGAACATTAAGAGAACAATCTATATATGTAGAACCCTCCAGACAACCGGGGGGACGGGGGGCGCCTCGACGAAAAAGCCCCGCTCGACGAGCGGGGCTGCGACGGCGCGATGAGGCGGCGATCAGGCGGTTGGCTTGAGCCCGCCGTTCTCGTACCAGGTGCGCACATAGCGCTTGGCCAGGTCGTAGACGCGGCGCGCGTCACCGTCGACGCTGCTGTCGACGCCGATGAAGTACTCGACGTCGGCGACGATGGCGTCAGGTATGGTGATCTGCTCGACGTGCCTGCCGCCCTCCCCGTCGCCTTGGGTGAGCAGTAGGATGTTGCCGCCGCGGCCCTTACCGTGGCGCGAGAGGCGCAGGGCGCCGTTGCAGTAGAGGGTGGTGTCGATGATGGTCATGGCGATCTCACTTCCTGATAGTGCTGGCGAGGGCGAGGCGCGTGTCACGCGCTTTGATCTCGAGGATGACGCGGTTGAGGGTTTCAACCTGCTTGACGGTGAGGCGGTGCCCGACCTGGATGGTTTCGTCGGGGAAGGCGGTGCGTAGCAGGTTGCAGATGGCGTAGCTCTTCACGGTTTAAAGCTCCTCAGGTGCGGTGCAGATGCCGGCGTCGATCAGGGCGGCAGCCTGGCGGCCGAAGCTGCCCTGCAGCTGCCAGCAGACGCCGGTGTCGATCAGATGCTGCCAGGCTTCGATCTGCAGTTCCTCAGTGACGTCGTCGGCCTCGAGGCCGGCCAGCTCAAACTGGCCTTCCGCGATCATGGTGGCGTCGAAGATGCTCAGCATTGAAGTCTCCTCTGTTTCGGCGAGATTGCCGTATCTGCCGCGGACCTGCCGCGGCAGAGGCTGCGATCTCAGAAGCCGCAGGCTACGAGGAAGCGATGGCGGTCAAAGCGGGGGTTGTCGAGAGCGAAGTCAATCGACAACTTCATGGCCATCTGGCAGAGCGCAGAGCGTTGCAGCTCTATTTCCCGAGGGGTGGCTTTGCCGTCGCTGAGAGTGGGGAGTGCGTCAAGCACCTGCGCGAAACGCTGGGCGAACTGCTCGTAGTGCTTCTTGGAAAGGGCCATCTTTGATCTCCTGATCTTAGAGGTTGTCGTAGAAGGCGTCGCGGTCGTCGGCAGTGATGGCGCCGCACTTGACCATCGCGTGGATGGCCGCGTCGAAGAGCGCGCAGCCAGCGATGCCGGCCATATCGGGCTGCACCCAGTCGGGGCGCTCCGGGTTGTCGCTGTCGGCCATGTTGGCGACGCGGTAGAGGGCGGCCAGCTTGTTGAGGTACTGCTGCTTCGTCATTTTCATCTCCTTGTTAACTGCATCAAACCCACCTCCTATATAGGTACCTTTTTGGTACCTGTCAACAGCCTTGTTGAAACGCCTGCCGTGAAAGGGTATCTAGGGGGCATGAGCAAATCACGACTAGAGCGTAGCGGGCATGTCGAGCGGGAGCCGAAGACCAAGGTCCAGCGAACGCGAGGCACCGGCCGCCCCAGCTATCTAGATGACCCCGACTTCATGGCTGAGGCAGTCTTCCTGGCACGTGCCGGCTACAACGATGTCGAGATGGCGCGCGAGCTTGGCTGCTCGGTTTCTACGCTCTACCTGCTGCGGGCGAAGCACCCTCGCTTTTCGGAGGCAGTACGCGCGGCGAAGGATGCGATCGACGATCGTGTCGAGCGTGCCTACCTGCTTCGGGCGACCGGTTTCGAGCATGAGGTGGAGAAGGTCTTCAGCAACGGCCATCGAGCCAAGGTGCGCGAGTACGTGTTGCCTGACACCGGCGCCGCGGCGAACTGGCTGGCCAATCGCCGGCGCGAGTGGAACAAGGCACAGCAGCACGAGTTGATCGTGCCGATCACCGAGCAGCAGCCGGAGGGCGACACCGACATCCGCCACCTGGCGCTCGCCGCCATCGCCCTGCTGAAGGAGGCCGAGAATGCAACGATCGACGGTGTGGTTGGACGAGAGCCCGACCTAGAGCCCGAAAACATGGGAGACCCTGATGGCTACCAGGAAGACGAAGACATCGAGATCTGAGCAGCTCGAGCTGGTCGACCGCTATGAAGGGAAGATGCGCGTACGCGAGCAGCGAGCCAGCCTCGAGCCTGCCGCCGCGCCAGTGCCCGGCGATGGTCGTACGACATCACCTGAGCTGGCGACGCTCGCCGGCAAGTATGCGACCGTCAAGCCGCTTGAGCTGCAGGGCCTCGACGTGCCGGCGAGCGTCGCACTCGCCGCCGACATCCGCAGCCTCGCCGCCTCCGTCCTCTCGCAGGCGAGCGCCTGATGGAACAGATATTCGAGAAGCCGCTGAAGAGCGACATGCGGCAAGGCGTCCTGCTGTCGCGCGTCTGGCGGGCGCCCTTCACACATGGGCTCACCGACGTCTGGCGTCGCCGCTGCCACGAGTATTGGGAGCGCGTCGAGAAGCGCTTCGGGGTGATCCTGAGCGAGGAGCGCAGCGCCTGGAGCGATGACCAGATCGCCGGCCCCGTGGTGGCCAGCTATGCGACGGTGCTCGCCGTCGTACCGGGGCGGCGCGTCGTCATTCGAGAGCAGCAGAGCGAGGAGCTTCATTGATGGCAGGCAGGACGGTATTCGACGCGGCGCTTCGGCTCGCCAAGCTCGACAGCAAAGAGGGGCTGAAGGACAACAGCCTGGCGATCGCTTTCAGCGGTGGCCACGGCCATGACATGGCGCAGAACGCGCTCGCCGATCTGCGGCTGCTGATCCGCAGCACGTTGCATGACGGTTCGGGCGTGCCCACAACGCCATTCGGGGACAGCGCCGCATGAGCCTGACAGTCTCGCTCGAGGAGATGGAAGCGCGCATCCGCACGATGCGACCAGCTGAGCGACGCAACTTCGAGAAGACTGTCGCCCAGCAGGCTGGCAGGGCTTGGCTGCCGCAGCCGGGCCCGCAGCAGATCGCCTACTACTGCGAGGCCGACGAGACGCTCTACGGTGGCGCCGCCGGCGGCGGGAAGACCGACCTGTTGCTCGGCCTAGCGACAACGCAGCACGATCGCTCGGTGATCTTCCGTCGCCAGTCTGTCGACCTGGCGACGATCTGGAACCGCCTGAGCGTCATCGTGCAGGGGCGTGTCGTCCAGGTGAACGCCTCGACGAAGAAGATGACGCTGGCTGATGGCCGCTTCATCGAGTTTGGCCACCTCGAGAAACCTAACAGCGAGAAGAGCTGGCAGGGTAACGCCCACGATCTCTACGGCTTTGACGAGGCGGCGCAGCTCGATGAGGCGAAGGTGATGTTCGTCACGCAGTGGCTGCGCTCGACCCGGACCGGGCAGCGCAAGCGCGTGGTGTTCGCCACCAATCCGCCGATCCCCGAGTTCGATGCCAGCGGCAAGATCATCGACACCGGCACCGGCGCCTGGCTGAAGGAGTGGTTCGCCCCCTGGCTCGAGGAGACCTTCCAGAACCCGGCGCAGCCCGGCGAACTGCGCTGGTGCTACATGCGGATGGAAGGCGACCGCTACGTCACCGTCTGGGTCGAGGGGCCTGGTGGCTATGACCCTGAGACGGGCGAGGAGATGGTCGACTACACCGACGCCGACGTCGAAGAAGGCAAGGTCTCGGTGGCGATCTCCCGCACCTTCATCAAGTCGCTGCTCAAGGACAACGCCTACCTGCGCAACACCGGCTATGCGGCGCAGCTCAGCAAAACCGCCGAGCCCCTGCGCTCGCTGCTGCTCAATGGCAGCTTCACGGTGAAGGCGGAAGACCACCCCTTCCAAGTGATCCCGACGCAATGGGTGCTGATGGCGCAGGACCGCTGGCGCGACCGCGTCGCAGCCGGCGAGCAGCACAACCTCAAGCAGCTGGTGCTGTCTGGCGACGTCGCCCAGGGCGGCATGGACACGACGGTGCTGGCCAGCCTGCTGGAGACCGACTTCTTCGAGGAGCCCTTCGCCCAGGCCGGCCGCCTGACACCCACCGGCAAGGAGGTGACGCAGCTGGTGCTGGTGCAACGTCGCGACAACTCCCTGATCGTGCTCGACGGCACCGGTGGATGGGCGGGCTCGACCCGTGACCTGCTCTCGACGCACCACCAGATCGAGACCGAGATGTGCATCGCCAGCGAAGCCTCCCACCAGTGGACGGAGGACATGCGCTACAAGATGCTTAACGTCCGCTCATGGATGTGGTGGCTCTTCCGCACGGCGCTCGACCCGAAGAGCCAGTACAAGATCGCCCTGCCCCCGAACACGCGCCTCTTCACTCAGCTGACGGCGCCGATCTTCTTCATTGAAGGCAAGACCATCCGCATCGAGAGCAAGGACGAGCTGCGCAAGCGCATTGGCTCTTCGACCGATGAGGCCGACGCCGTGCTGATGGCGTGGCTCTACCGCGACCAGGCGCTCGCCGAGCGCTTCCGCTTTGTGCCCGACGTCGTCGACCGCATCGTCCACGGCAAGACCGAGAAGCACATGCGGCAGCAGGCTGAACAGCCGATGGAGTTTGACGACCCGCTGAAGGACTTCAGATGATGCAAGTATGGATGCTCGTGGTAGCCCTGAACGGCAGCCTGCTGGGTGTCGCGTCAGGCGGCGCTACATTGGAGCAGTGCGAGGCTCAAGCTATGCACTCTACCGTTGTCGGGCAGCACATGCGAGGCGCCGCCGGACTACCAGGTAACGGGGTCAGAGCGTACTGCATCGTTGGCCGGCTGCCCCGCTACGATCAGCCGGCGCCGCGTCCCGGAGTGCAAGTATGATCGACGTTCGTCCCGCCAACCTGCGCGATGCCAGCTGGATCACCGCCAACATGCAGCGGCTCGATCGGGAGGAGATATTCTGCCAGCTCAACGATGGCGTCACCACCGCCCAGCTCGCCGAGTGGCTCATCCTCGGTGGTGATGGCTTCATCGCCTATCTGCGCGACGAGCCAGTGATGCTCTTCGGGACGACGCCGATCGCCGCCAGTTGCATGTCAGTGTGGGCGATGGGCACCCGCCAGACGCCGAGGGTGATCCCCGCCGTCAGCCGCTACCTCATCGAGACGCACATTCCCTGGCGCCTCGAGCAGGGCTTCAACAGCATGGAGGCACGCAGCCTGGTGACGCACGGTGCCGCCCATCGCTGGATGGAGAGCATGGGCGGTGTTCGCCACGGCCCAGCCTTTGTCTTTGGCAAGGGTGGCGAGCACTTCATCCTCTACCGCTGGACGGTAGCCGGATACCGCGCTATAAGGCAAAGCAGATGGGCCCCGTCCGTGCCGCAGGAGTACAAAAGCTGATGTGCATCACCCAAGGTGGATCTCGAGGCGGCAGTGGCTATGGCGGCGTTCCGGTGGCTCAGCCGGCAACCCCCGCTCCCACCAAGGAAGGCGTACTGACGGCAGGACTTACCGCGCCGCCCTCGGCAGTGAACCTGCTCGAGCAGACACGCCAGATCATCAAGCAGCGGCAAGGCGTCTTCGGCAATGTCGCCACCACCCCAATGGGCGATGCGTCGTACGGCACATTTGCTGCCTTTGGCGCACCGAAGAAAGCTGCCGCATGACCATCGTTCAAGACCTGCTCGACGAGTACCACTCGATCGCCTCCGGGCGGACGCGGTGGGAAGCGTACTGGCGCCAGGTTAGCGCCTGGGTGCTACCTCAGACCGAGCAGTTCGACAGCATGATCCGCCTCGGCGGTGACAGCTCCATCCTCGCCGTCACCGGCGCCCCGGTCGCAGCCGAGCGCTCGAAGCACATCTACGACATGACCTCGCTGTGGGCGATCGACCGCCTGACGGCGGGTCTCGTCAGCCTGAAGACGCCAGAGAGCGACTACTGGCACGATCTCAACCGCGATGATGACTTCAACGCGGAGCCTTCACACGAAGAGGCGCTCGCCCTCGAGCTGCTGCGTGACTATCTGTTCAAAATCCGCGCCAATCCGATGTCGGGTTTCTGGTCGAGCCACAAGGCGGCTGTCAAGTCGATGTGCGCCTTCGGCGACGGCTGGCAGTTCATCAAGGAGCAGAACGGCAACCGCGTACCGTTCACCTACGAGTTCATGCCGCTGACCGAGGTGTTCCCCTCCGTCGGCCCCGACGGCATGCCAAACCGCATGTACCGGCCTTTCCGCTGGACCGCCCACCAGATCGCCACAGAGTTCGGGGAGGCGGCCGGCTCGAAGGTCATCGACATGGCCAACGACAACAAGAAGCGGCACGACACCCTGGTAGTGCTGCACGGCGTTCGCCCCCGAGCTGACGAGCAGCGCAACAAGACCGGCCTCCGCGGTGCCAAGTACGCGAGCTGGTACTGCCTGCCGGAAGAGAAGCACATGATCGGCGAGGGCGGCTTCTGGGAGTTCCCCTTCACCCGCTACGCTTGGAGCGACCAGGGGCAGCGCCCATACAGCGAGGGGCCGGTCGCCTATGCGATCTCCGAGATCCAGTCGCTGAATGCGCTCGCCCGTGACGAGCTACTCGCCAGCCAGCAGGCGCTTCGGCCGCCGCTTGGCACCATCGGCAAGAACTTCATGCGCCTCAACTTCAACCCGGGCGCCTCCAACCCCGGCCTCGTCAACGGCGATGGCCGCCCGCTGTTCGCGGCGCTCAACACCGGTGCTCGCCCAGACTTCGCCCGCGCCGTCGTCGAGGCGCGGCAGGCATCCATCCGGGAGGCGCTCTACCTGAACCTCTGGCAGGTGCTCGTCGCCGATACCGGCGCCGGCCCAGAGACCGCCACCGAAGCCATGCTGCGTGCCCAGGAGAAGGGCGAGATGCTGGGCCCGGTGGGGATCAGCCTCAACAAGGGGCTGAGCGCCAACGTTGACCGTGAGGTTGGCATTCTCAGCCGCAAGGGCGCCTTCAATCCAGGCTCGCCGCTGGCGATGCCTGATACTCTCGCCAATGCGGAGGTGGCGCCGACGTTCACCTCACCGCTCGACCGCCTGCGCAGGGTCAGCCAGGTCATCGGCGCCCAGCGCACCATTGAGATCGCGACGGTGCTCGAGCAGGTGCGGCCGGGCACGCTTGCCCGCATCGACACCGACGAAATCCTTGAGCTGGCGCAGGACGTCTACGGCGCCCCGGCCCGCATCCTCCTCGATCGCAAGGTTGGCGAGCAGGCACGGCAGCAGGCACAGCAGACGCAGGAGACCGCCACCGCTCTCGCCGGCACGGAGGCCGCCGGCAACGCCGCCGCCGCAGCCGGTGTCGGCGCCCAGCAGGCGGCGGCCGGCGTCGAGGCGCTAAAGCAGTCGCCGGCGCTGCAGCGCGCCATGCAGCAGTATGGCGCCACCGGAGGTAGGGCAGCGTGAAGAACGTACTGGACGTCCTGCCAGCCGATGTTGCCGCCGACAGCGACGTGCAGAGCCTCCGCATTGCGCAGGCCTACGCCGCCGTTTTTACCGGCGCCGGCTCGCGCGATGACGCCGAGCTGGTGCTGGTAGACATGGCGATCTTCACGCGGTACTATGATACCGCCATGTTTACGATGCCGCCCGACCAGGTAAAGGCGCTGGATCAGCGCCGCGCAGTCTTCCAGCGAGTTCTGGAAGCGATGACGCATGCCGGCGCCGAGCCCGTCGGGCTGTTGCGAGCGGTGCTCAGCGCACCGCCAATCGACACGATAGAGGAGCTTGCAGAATGACCACCCGTTTCGGAACCTCGCTACCTATGCCCTGGCCTCTCTATGAGGCCGAAGGCGTCGGCGCCACTGGCGCTGCCGTCGTTGAAGGTGCGGCGGCAGGGGGCACCCCGGACGGAGCTGGTGGCGGCGTGGAGGACAAGGGTGGGGCCTTTGTCTTTGACGCCGAGAAGGCATTCGCGGATTTGGACACCGATACCCGCGAGTGGCTCCAGAAGGGCGATTATGGCAAGGACGTCAAACTCCTCGCCAAGAAAGCCCACGAGCAGGAGAAGCTGATCGGGAATGCCGTTCGCATCCCCGGTAAAGACGCCACCCCGGAAGAGCGCGAGGAGTTCCTCACCAAACTTGGTCGGCCGAAGACCGCCGACGAGTACCAGCTCGCCGCACCCACGAACCTGCCGGAAGGGCTGCCGTACGACGGCGAGCTTGCGAAGGCGTTCAAGGGGAAGGCACATGAGCTGGGGCTCACTGCCCAGCAGGCCGCCGGCCTGCATGAGATGTTCGTCGAGTACAACGTCGGAGCCTTCAATGGCGCCGCCGTCAAGTCGCAGGAACAGCTCGTGCAGAAGGCGACGGCCGCAACGGAGCAGATCACCAAGGCGTGGGGCCCCCTCGACGGAGATACCGCCAAGGCCAACTTTGAAATCGGGGACCGCGTGTTCACGATGGCACCTGGTGGGCAGGAAGTCCTCGAAGAGCTGAAGGGCCTCGGCCTCATCGGCCCGAACAAGGAAATCCTCTCCTGGCCTCTCGCCAAGATGTTCTCGGCGATCGGCTCGGCGCTCTACTCGGAAGGCGGTCTGCTACGCGGCAACCCGGATGAAGCCGGCAACCCGTTTGCGGACAACAGCTCCAACCTGACCCTTCAGATGAAGATCGTGAAGGAAAACCCCGATCGTGCGCGCAGCCTCATCGCTGCCGCTGGGAAAAAGCCCTCAGACTTCGGTCTGACGGGATAATCTGGAGCAACCGAAAATGACTACCCGCCTCTCTGACGCAATCGAACCGACCGTCTTCAGCAACTACATGTCGGTCAACACCCTGCAGAAGTCGGCCTTCTACGGCTCCGGCGCTCTGCGTTCCGACGGCGATCTCGCCGGCAAGCTCGCCGGCGGCGGCCGCACGTTCAACGTGCCGTTCTGGCGTGACCTGGACGACGAGGAACCTGATGCGGCTTCCGATGACCCGGACAGCTACGCCACGCCCGGCAAGCTGACGGCGTCGACTGACGTCGCCCGCCGGATCATCTGGACCCGCGGCTGGTCGACCGCCAACCTGGTCGCCGAGCTGGCTGGCTCCGATCCGATGGCTCGCATCGGTGAGCGTGTCTCCGCCTACTGGGCTCGCCGCCTCGACGATGCCGCCATTGCGGTGCTGCGTGGCGTCTTCGCCGACAACATCACCAACGACGCCGGTGACATGGTCAACGACATCTCGAGCGATAGCGCGGCCGCCATCACGGCGGACGAGCTGATCTCCTTCGAGGCCGTCGCCGACACTGCGCAGACGATGGGTGACGAGAAGTCGGCGCTCACGATGTTGGTGATCCACTCGGAAGTCGAGACCCAGCTCTCGAAGAACGACCTGATCGACTTCATCCCCGACAGCAAGGGCAACCTGACCGTCCCGACCTATGCCGGCAAGCGTGTCATGGTGAGCGACAAGGTTCCGGCTATCGCCGGCACCAACCGCATCCGCTACTGGAACTTCCTGATCGGCGCCAACGCGCTCGGTTGGGCGGAGAGCCCGGTGGCGATCCCGGTCGAAGTCGAGAGCGAGCCTTCGGCTGCTGACGGCATGGGCACCCAGACCCTCTGGACCCGCCGCCAGTTCGCCATGCACCCCTACGGGATCAAGTGGACCGACACCAGTGTCGGCGGCGAGTTCCCGACGGTGGCCGAGCTGCGGCTCGCCGCCAACTGGGATCGCGTCTACCCCGAGCGGAAGCAGATCCCGCTCGCGCTCCTCATCACGAACGGCTGACCGCAACCAGCCCAGCTGGCGCCGGGGTTGCTCCTCTTCCCCGGCGCCGGCGACCTAACAGGAGATTGAGAAGTGACAAAAGGACTTCCACGCTCATTGGAGCGCAGCACTCGGTTCACCGACACCGATGCAATCGCCGCAGTCGCCGGCACACTCACCGGGACTGTCGACGGTACGATCGCCGACATCGCCGCCACCGCGGCAGCGACGGCCGGTGGCGCCACGCCTACTGCCGCACAGGTGGATACGGGCATCGCAACCGCGGTGGCCACCATCGTCAGCGGCACGAATACGCAGCTGAAGGAGCTTCAGACCAAGCTCAACGAACTTATCGCCGCGCTTCAGGCGTGACGAGACCCCGCGCCTGCCGGTCCGCAGGTACCGACCATAGCCAGGAGACATCACCGCTATGACTACGTTCCGCAAGTTCTGGGAAAACCGCGCCCGCACGGACTTCTACGAGTACTTCAACGACTTCACCAACACCGGCGACTACGCTGCCGCCGACTGGACGATCACCACTACCGAAGCCGGTGCTGGTGATGCGACGGAAGCCATCTCCACCGGTGCCGCCGGCGGCGTGCTCGTTGTCACTAATGACGCCGGCGCGGCTGACGCCGACTACCTGCAGAACAAGATCGAGTGCTTCCGCTTCACCTCTGGCAAGGCGGCCGAGTTCGAGATCCGGTTCAAGATCAGCGACGTCACCAATACCGCCTTCGTCGCCGGCCTGCAGATCACCGATACGACCCCGCTCGCGGTGACGGATGGCGTCTTCATCCGCAAGGGCGAGGACGACACCTATCCCGACCTGGTCGTCTGCAAGAACAGCACGGAGACTGTCGTCGCCGCCCCCGACCCCCTCGTCAACGATACGTGGGTGAAGCTGGGCTTCTACTACGATGGCACCGACACGATGCAATTCTTCGTGAACGACCAGCGCGTCGCCGCCTGCGCCGTCACCAACCTGCCGGACGACGAAGACCTGGCCATCAGCTTCGGGCTGCTCAACAGCTCGGCTGCCGCCCATGTGCTGTCGGTCGACTACATCCGCGCGATCTCCGAGCGGTAAGCACCTGCCGGCTAGCCGGCGGTTTCAAGACGGCAGGAGCGCGACCTCCCTCGTGCTCCTGCCGCCCAACTCAAAGAGGTTCAGATGGCTACCATCGAGAAGAAGGCACCGCAGTTCGCCACCCGTGGCACCGATCGCGTGCGCCGCCGCGAACAGCAGGCAGCCGCGAAGACTGTCGGCGAGAAGGAGCTGGCTGCGCTGGTAGTGCCATCGGCTGCCGAGAAGCTGGCACATGCCGAGCAGGTGAAGCAGCAGCGGGCCGCCCAGATCGCGGCCGCACCGACGAAGCGGGCACAGAAGAAGGCAGCCCAGGCAGCCGTCAAGGTGCGCGCAGAGCAGGAGGCGGCCACCGTCAGCTCCGCCGTCCCCACCGTGCTTGCCACCCTCCGCCCTGGCGAGCAGGTCGACTACCGTACCGCCCGCCTCTACATGAAGGAGAAGCAGCGCCTTCGTCGCGATGAAGCGCTCGAGGCGGGCAAGGCTGCCGGTCGCGCCGTTCGCGATCTCCTCCGCGGGCGAGCTGTCGGCGCCAACCAGCAGAGCCGCTTCCGCCGGCTTGCGCAGCACGCCGCCGCCCAAGCCAAGCAGAAGCAGTAAGGCAACGACCAGTGGGCGCGCTTTACCAGCTTCTGCGCAGGCGGGCGCAACGTCGCGCCCTGATCCTGCTGTCAGCTGACACGGTCGTCGACAGCGCCATCGTCGGCGCCGTCGTCGGCACGCTCACTGTACCTCGCGGGCGAGGCCCGTTCACCTTCACAGTTACCGCCGACCCGGATAGCAAGTTCGCGATCGGCGGCAGCAGCCTCACGCTTTCCGATACCGTGAGCAATGGCGTAGCTGCCACGCATGCGGTAGAGATCTCCGCCGCGAGCGCCTACGCCCCAACCCGGACGCGCCGCTTTACGATCAATGTGGAGGCCGCATAGATGCCAAGCAGCTTGACAAAACTCGGCGTCTGGAACCTCGCGATCGACGTGATCCGCGACACGGCACTAATGACGACAACCGACGCCTCGGCGACGGCCCGCTGGCTCGAGCGCAACTGGGAGCATACCGTCGTCAGCACCCTTCGCGCCTATCCGTGGAACTTCGCCAAGGAGCTGCGCAGTCTGTCAGCCGATGCCACTGCACCGGAGCATGGCTGGCTCTACTACTACACGCCGCCGGCCGGCTGGCTGCGGCTGCTGCCGATAACTCGCGGCGGCTATCGCTTCGGCGCCCTGGTGCCCCACGAGATCATCGGTAACAAGATCGCCACTGACGAGCCGGCGCCGCTGAAGGTGAAGCTCATCATGGACAAGTCGTCCAACCCCGGCGTCTGGGACAGCCTGTTCGTCGAGATGGTGCGGGCGAAGCTCGCCCTCGGTATGGCGAACAAGTTCACCTCGAAGAACCGCTACATAGAGCTTGCCTCCCAGCTGCTCAAGAACGCCACCGAGCTGGCCGAACAGATCGACGCCTTTGAGGGCTCCGCCGAGCCGGTGGAGCAGTTCGACATCATCCGAGCGCGTGAGGCCGGGTCGCTCTATCTGCCCACGAGGTAAGTAAGTGCGGAACCAGCAACTCAACTTCACCCGCGGCGAGCTTAGCCCGCTGCTGCACAGCCGCATCGACCTGGATCACTACAAGGCCGGCGTCGAGTACCTGCAAAACTGGACGATCCTCCGCCACGGTGGCGTCACACGCACGCCGGGCACTATACTCCGCGGCTTCGCCAAGGAGGATGCGCGGACCGTTCGCTTCCTCCCGTTCGTCTTCAACCGCGCGCAGGCCTACGCGATCGAAGCCGGCCACCTATACTTCCGCTTCTGGAACAGGGACACAGCCGGCCGCGTCGAGAGCCCGCCCGGAACGCCTGTCGAGGTGGTGACAACATATGACGAGGCGGACCTGAAGTACCTACAGATCCGTCAGTCGGGCGACTTGATCTTCATCTTCTGCGAAGGCTATGCGCCGCGCGTGCTGACGCGTGTCTCTGAGACGTCATGGAGCCTGGCACTCTACGCGCCGCTCGACGGGCCCTATCTGGACCTGAACGTCACTGCCACCACGCTCGACCCCAGCGCGACATCGGGCTCCGTCACCATAGTCGCCTCCGCGGTCACGGGCATTAACGGCGACACCGGCTTCCAAACCACAGATGTCGGGCGGGTCATTCGCTTCCTGGAGGCCGGCGGCCGCTGGTACTGGTTCGTCATCACCGCACGAGCGAGCACGACCAGCGTCACCGCCACCTACATGGGGCGCGATGACTACGACACTGCGGCCATGCCGGGGCACGCCGCCTCCGCCAACTGGCGGCTTGGTGCCTGGTGTGGTTATGAAGGCTACCCCCATGCGGTAGGGCTCTACGAGGAGCGACTGGTGTCCGCGGCGACTGATCTGCAGCCGACAACGGTGTGGGCTACCGTCGCCCAGGACAGCGCCCTCGACGACTACTCCATCCAGGCGACGCTGGCGGCGGATGATGCCGTCACCGCCCGCCTGCTCGGCAGCCTGGCGACGATCCAGTGGATCGCCGATGGCAAGGACATCATCCTTGGCACTGAAGGCGCCATTCGCATCCTCGGTCGCAACGATGAAGGTGCCGGCTTCGGCCCCCTCAACATGCGCCAGAAGCCGGAGGCGGCTTACTCGACATCCTACGTGCCCGGCTTCTTCATCGGGCGCATGCTGCTCTTTTTCGATGAGTACCGAGCCCACTTCTTCGAGGCTGCCTACACCAATGAGGCGCAGGGGCTGGTGGCGCGCGAGATAGGTGCGCTGAACGAGCACCTCTTCGGGCTTGGTGTCACCTCCATTGCCTACCAAGCCTCCCCGAACAAGGTCATGTGGATGACCACCGACGACGGGGCTCTTCTCGGCGTGACGTACGACAGAGACGAGGAAGTCTTCGGTGTCGCCCGCAACGAGGTTGGCGGCGACGGCGTCGTCGAGTGGGTGATGTCTCTTCCCGGTATCGACGCCGATGGCGACCAGGTGTGGCTAGCGGTGCGGCGCACTGTCGGCGGCGTTGTCACCCGCACCATCGAAACCCTCGCCGCCTTCTGGCGCTACGGCTACTCGGTGCAGGCGGACCCGATCTACTTCTTCTGTGCCGGCAGCTATGACGGCGTAGCCGCCGCCACAGTGACGGGGCTGTCGGACTTTGAGGGTGACACGCTCGGCATCATGGCAGATGGCGTCGATCTAGGCGACGCCACCGTCGAGAGCGGCGTCCTGACGCTCCCCAACAACATCGAAGCGTCGGTGATCTACTACGGCTACCGCCAGGCCAGCCGCGGGCGCACCCTGCGGCTGAACGTGGAAGGCGTCGGCGTCGGCGAGCCCTCTCTCGCCGCAGATGCGACGATAGACGTCATGGAGACCCCTTTCCTCCGCATAGGCATGGGCTCCCTGGACGAGACCGACTACGACAACGGGCTCGACCCGATCCGGCCGGATGACATCTCCGAGCAAGACCCATACGCGGAGCCGCCGCTGCGCACTGGCGCCTTCCCGATCAAGGTGGATGACAGTTGGAGCAACAACGGTGTATGCACGTTCGAGACGGATCGTGCCTACTCGGCGACGGTTCGATCCATCACGGTGAACGTGGAAGGGGCCGACTGATGTGCAATCCGATCGCGCTGGGCATCATGGGGCTGGGCGGCGGCATCCTCCAAGGTATCGGGGCGGCCGAGCAGCGCAAGAGCAATGCTGCCGGCCTGGAGGCGACAGCGCGTGGCATTGATCGCGACATCGGCGCCGAAAAGGAAGCCACCGCCTACACCATCGCCCGCACGAGGGAAGGTGTCGCCCGGACGCAGGGGCAGGCTCGCGCCGGCTACGCTGCGAACGGGCTGGCGCTCAGCGGCAGCGCTGCCGAAGTGCTGCGGGAGACGGCACTGGAGGGCGAGCTGGACGTCGCCTCGATCCAGTGGTCGAGCAGCGAGAAGATCAAGAGCATGCAGTACGCGCGTGACGTCAACAAGTACAACGCAAAGCAGGAGAGGAAGGCCGCACCGCTGGCTTTCCTGGCGCCGGTGATCGGCGGAGCGGCAAGGTTTGGGGGCAGTTTCACCTGATGGCTAGGATCGAGACCTACGTCGCGCAGCGAGCGCTGCAGCCAGGCCAGACACCCGGCACCAGCTACAGCACGGCGGTAGCGCAGGAGCTGGGCAGCGTCGGCGGTGAGGTGAGCAACTTCGCGGCGACACTGATCCAGCGGCAGGAGCAGCGCGAGAACTTCAAGGTCGAGAACGACAAGCGTCGCCTCGAGCTGGAGCTGGCGCGCGACATGCAGGAGCGAGCGCTCAACATCACCCCCGGCGGCGAGGGCTTCCACGAGCAGTTCATGACAGAGGTGTTCAAGCCGAAGCGCGACGCCTTCCTCGCCTCCGTGCCGGAACGCCTTCGCCCCCAGTTCGCGGAGGCTCTAGCCGATGACACCGGTGCCGCGGCGGTCGACTGGTCTATTCGCGCGGCGACGACAGAGCGTGACGAGAGCTACCGCTGGCAGAAGCAGGAGATCGGACTGACGCAGGAGCAGCTCGCCAACGCCATCGCGCTCAACCCGGAAGGGTATGACGCCATCCTGGCCGATGGACAGGCGCTCATCGACGCTTCCTCGCTACCGACTGCGGAGAAGCAGTTGGCGACCACCGAATGGCGGAAGATGGCCGCCATCGTCAGCCTTGACACACTGCTGCAGAAAGACCCCCACGGCGTCTTCCGCGTTCTTGGCATGGACGCCCGTAACCTCTCGCCGCAGACACAGCTCGCCGTGGTCCTCCGTGCCGTGCAGTGGCAGGAGAGCCGCGACAACCCGAACGCCGTCTCGGCGAAGGGGGCAGTCGGCCTGATGCAGGTCATGCCGGGCACGGCTGCTGACGTTGCCCGCCAGCTGGGCGATACGGATTTTCCTCACGGGGCACCAGAGAACGTCATCCGCGCCTATCTGAGCAATCCCTACGTCAGCAAGCGCTATGGTGAGGCGTACCTGCGCGAGCAGCTGAAGACCTTCGCCAACACCCCCAATCCGATCGAAACTGCGCTCATCGCCTACAACGGCGGCCCGGAGCGCGCCAAGGAGTGGGTGGAGAGCGGCTATGATGACAGTGTGCTGCCCAAGGAGACACGCGACTACAAGGATGCGATCCTCTCTTCCATCGTCTCTGAAGGCGCGAAAAGTGCATCCAGCAGCGTCAAGTTCGTCGGCAGCAATGGCAAGGGCCTGACGGGGGTAAATCCTGATCTTACCGCGCGGGTCGCCGACGCCTACGGTACCCTTGGCCTGGACACGGTCAAGTTCAACTCCGGCCACCGTACGGAAGCAGAGAACGAGGCTGCTGGCGGAGCAGAACACAGCCAGCATCTGAAGGGCGGTGCGATCGACATCGACGTCTCCGGCAAGAGCCACGCCGAGCGCATCGAGATCATCAAGGCGCTCAGCGCTTCGGGGGTAACCGGGCTCGGCATCGGCGCTAACATCATCCATGCCGATCTCGGCGGCCGCCGTGCTTGGGGCTACGCCACCAGTGCCGGCGGTGGAGAGGTACCGAAGTGGGCCCAGGGTGTCATCGCAGAGCACCTCGCCGGTACCGTTCCACCCGTCCTGCGGATCGCTGATCGCTACAGCGCCGTGCCATACGATGTTCGGCAGCGGTACCTGAACGCGGCGGACACCGCCATCAGCGCGGAGCAGACAGCTGCCGCGCGGTCAACGGCGGTCGAGAAGGTGCAGGTCAGGCAGCAGCGTGACAATGAGCTGGCGCTGGTCCGTGCCACAGGCGCCGGCTCGCCAAACTTTGACGAGACGGCGATCTCGACGATCCTCGGCGAGGACGACTACCTGAAGTTCACCACCGATCGCGATACCGCCCGCCGCACTTTCACCGCCGTCCAAGGTATCAGCACCATGACTGTGGAGGAGATGGCGAGCCGCTTCGACGACTACGCGCCGCGCCCTGGCGACGACTTTGGTCGGCAGCAGCAAATCCAGACGGCGGTGCAGCGCGAGATCGACCGTGTCACCCGCCTGCGCGCCAGCCGCCCCGACAAGGCGGCAATGGAGTTCCCGCAGGTGGCGAAGACGTACGACACCCTCAACGCGGCGATGGCCGCAGGAGATGTGCCGCCGGCCGACATCCAGAGCTTCGTCAAGCTCATGCTGGAGGCGCAGGGCGAGCTGGCCATCAAGCCGGAAGCACGCGCGCCTATCCCCCGCGAGTGGGCCGTGGAGATCGGCAAAGCTCTCTCCCGCGTGCCGGAGCCGCAACGGGGGAACGCACAAGAGCTGCAGGCAACCGTGATCGCCCAGTATGAGGCGTTGCAGGCTACCTTCGGCGACTACGCCGACGAAGTCATCACCTACGCGCTCAGCGAATACACGGGCATCGGCAAGGACCAGGCGGAGATGCTCACCGCCTATGCGACACAGATGGGTGCCAGCACTGGCATCTTCCGCAAGAAGGCGGCGGATGCTTTCGCGGATCGCTCACAGGCGGACGACTTCGCACCGCGGCCAGGCTTCGGCGGCACCTTGTTCGGCGATCCGTTTGGCTTTACAAGCGATGAGGAGGGCGACGGGCTGACCGCCGAGGAGCGCCTGCGTCGCAAGGAAGCCGAAGAGAGCGCACAGTGAGCAACGTCTTCCAGCCGAAGCGTGTCCAGGTACCCGGTCTGCTATCTGACGAAGGGCTCGCTGTGCGGGTCAAGGAGCTGGTCGATCAGCAGAAGACGACAACCGACGCGGCACCCCCGAGCAGCTCTGCTCTCGACTTCGCCGACCAAGTCGTCAACATGCGTACTGGCCAGCTCAACAAGGTCGTACGACAGAGCCGGCAGAACCTCCCAGGCGCCCGCACGGTTACGTTCGGTCAGGAGAAGAAGGCCACCCAGATCGGCGCCGGTATTACCGGCGCAGTTCAAGGCATCCCAGGTGTCAAGGAAGTTTCCAGCGCTATCGTCGCTGCCGGCACGCTGACGCCGGAGCAGCAGGTCGAAGAGCAGGCGATCCTCACCGAGGATGCCAAGCAGCGCGAGCGCACGATCCAGGACGCACGAGCCCTCGGCGAGGATATGACTGCCGGCTTCGGCGCCCCGCCTGACTGGCAGAATATGACACCGGAGGAGCTGCGCTACCACCAGCAGCGCGCTCTCCAGCAGAAGATCAAGCCGCAGCTTGTCGCCGCCCAGAACGTGAAGACCGCCGAGGCGACGCCACCGACGCAGGCATGGTGGCTGAACGCCGCCCAGGTCGCCGCCCGATCCGCCGCACAGATGGGGCTTGACACCCTTCGCTACCCCGTCAGCGTCTGGGAGCTGAGCGCTGAGACGCTCTCCGGCGTCGACCAGCGTACCGACGTGGGTGTCTGGCTCGACGGCGTCGACAAGGCGCTCACCGCCATGCTGCCAGGCGACAAAGCACGCTCCAAGGAGTTCGTCACCGAGCTGGCCTCCGGCGTGGGCTCGATGACTGGCTTCCTGCTGGCGGGTTTCGCCGGCCGTGCTGTCGGGCTGCCGGCCGGCATCGTCTCCGGCGTCATGGGTGCCGCCGTCACCGGCAACCAACTCTACGAGGAGGCGGAGGGCTTCGACGCCCCCGCCACCCAGAAGTGGCTGGCTCTCCTACTTGGCAGCGGTCTTGGCGCCACTGAGGCGATCCCGATCGACCGTGCCTTCATGCGGGCCGATGCCGCTACTGGTGGGCTCGTGCGGAGGCTCCTGGCGAACACCACCGCCTCGACGATGGAAGAGTTCATCCAGGAGCTTGGGCAGACGGCGGGTGAAGACCTGATCGCCAAGTTCGTATACGACCCGGAGCGAGAGCTGGACCCGGGTAGCTGGCTGCGTGCCGGCGTCGTGGGTGGCATTACCGGTGCCGCGGCCGGATCGGTTACAACCCTCCTGACGCCGGAAGGCGGGCGGCAGGAAGTCGAGATCGGCAAGATCGACGACGCCCAGGTCGAGGCCGCGGTAGAGGAGGCGATCAATGCGTCGCAGCAGCAGTTCGACGAGGCCCTCGGCGACGAGGGAGCCGATCTCCCAGGCATCCCCACCGGAGAGCCAGAAGGCGGAGTGGCGCCTGCGGCAGAAGGCAGCCAGGCTGCGCCGGCTGCGGGAGTACCGGCAGACGCACAGATAGATGCGGAGCTGCCGTACTTGCGGCAGCAGGATGTGCTAGACGCGGACCCCGAGTACGCGCCTATGTTGGCACAGTGGCAGGCGCTCACAGACGAGCTTAATGACACGGCGACGTATGCCGCAGAGCTGGCGGCAATGGAAGCCGCGGGCACCGCAGGCGCCCCCGGTGCGCGCACGCCAGAATACGTCGACGCAGCAAGGCGGCAGGGGGATCGTAACCGGGAGCTACTGGCCAAGCGGGACCCGATAGACGCCGCTATCCGTGCCAAGCAGGCGGCGGCCACTGAGACTGCGGCCCAGCGTAGGCTAGCTCGTGCGGATCACCGAGCACAGCTGCAAGCAGTAGAAGCTCGGCCTGAAGTAGCCGGTGATGCCGTCCAGCAGATCGTCGAGCGCGCGAAGCCCCGCGCGAAGCCCCGCGAGACGGCTGCGGAGGATGGCACGCTGCAGGCTGCGGCGGCGCAGGCGCAAACTGACGCGGTAGTAGAGCGTGTGCAGGGGCGGCCCGTGCAGCTATCGCCGCGAGCGCAAGCGCTCGACGTCACCGTTGCACGTGAACCATCTGAGATCGGTAAAGGCTACGGCGACTACGTCACCTACACTGAGCCTTCTGGCAGCGTGCTCCGCGTCGTAGAGCGTGAAGGTGCAGCGCGCGAAGTCTCCGTGGTGGACTTCGTCGTCCCAGAAGACCTGCGAGGGCAGGGTATCGGTCGTGCGCTCATGGAGCGCGTGCTGGCCGACAACCCCAGCCTCATGGGGCAGGTATCGTCGCGCGCCGCAGCCAAGCTGGCGTTCGACATGGGGCGGCGCCCGTTAGATCAGCCTGACGCGACGCTTGACGACATCTATGCGGCTATCGAGCGCGACAGCTCAGTCAATCTGCTGACCCCCGAACTTGCTGCCGCTGTCGAGACGGCGGTAGCTGACGCGCCTGCGCCGGTACCAGCAGAGACCGAGGCGCAGGATGTCGGCAGCCCGCCTGATCCAACCATCGCCGCTGCAATCCAAGCCGCCGCTGCCAACCTGGAGCCGAGCCAGACCGTCGCCCAGCCGGGCCACGAGGCCAAGGACCGGGGACCGATCCCGAGTGTCGTTGCCGCCGCCTACGCCTACGCGGAGGCGGCCGGCCTGCCGCACCGCCGCGGCCGCGCCTACGTGAAGGTCGACGAGGCCCGCGCTCGTCGCATCGCCAAAGCCTACGCCGAGATGAAGCACGAACCGCAAGACCCGGCCGTGCAGGCGGCCTATCGGGCGATGGCGGAGGAGACGGTCGCCCAGTACCAGTACGCCAAGGCGACGGGGCTGGTGGTCGAGCCGATCCCGAAAGCACCCGTCCTACCTGATGGCCTCGTCACTAATGCGGATGGCACGCCTGTAGAGGTGCTTCATGGCTCGCCGCAGAAAGCCATCAAGCAGTTCGACCCCGCGCGCCAGGGGCGCAACAGCGGGGCTGGGAAAGGTGATGGCTTCTGGTTTACCACCAGCAACGACATCGCCGAGAGCTGGCGCGGAAAAAGCCTGCTCGGCAAGGCGAAAGGTGCAGTTCACAAGTTCAACTTGGTCATGCGTAATCCCCGCGTCGTTGACATGGCAGACCAAGGCAGCATCGAGAACCAGCAGCTGACCAAGGGTATCGTCATAGATGCCGCCCGCATGGATGGCAACGACGGCGTCATCTTCAAGAACTTCGCCGATGCCTCCGATCAAGATCCGAACAAGCGGGGCGATGTCTATGTCGTTTTCGACCCCGCCCAGATCGTGCAACCTATCCCCGGCGGCCAGCCTGACCCCTACCCAAGCCCGAAGGCGGTGCTCGCCGACATCGCCAACGGCCACATTTGGTACTACCGCACCGAGGACGGCTTCGGCTCCGACGCGACCGTCGACGTCAGCGACAATCCGCTGCTCGAGGCGACCAGCGAGCGCGATGCCGCCGGCAACGTGATGCTCGTCAACGACGTCTTCCGCGTCGTCCATGACTTCTTCGGGCACGGGCTCGAGGGTGCCGGCTTCCGCGCCCGCGGCGAGGAGAATGCCTGGCAGGCGCACATGCGCCTCTTCAGCGCCAGTGCCGTGCCGGCGATGACCAGCGAGACGCGCGGCCAGAACAGCTGGGTGAACTTCGGCCCGCATGGCGAGACCAACCGGACGGCCTCCGCCGCCGACACGATCTACGCCGACCAGAAGACCGGCATCATGCCGAGCTGGACCTGGCAGGAAGGCGTCGAGGAGACGACCGCCTACGCACTCGACGCGCCCGTAGAGATCGACCAGATGCTCGCGCCTGCGGGCATGGTCGAGACAGGGTCCGCCACACGGTTCTGGAATGCTATCACTGCTGCTGCGACCGCGTCGCCGTGGGGCGCTAAGGTTCACGTCTACGACGTCTCTGAGTACCAGCAGATGAAGGTCTTCTTGGCACCGGATGATCTAAGCGGTTTCGCGTTGACGGAAGAAGGCGACATTGTCTCGGTCTTCAGCCACCCGAATAGCGGTGGCGGTCGCCTGCAGAAGATCATCGACACCGCGATCGCTAACGGTGGCCGCACGCTCGATGCCTTCGACGGCAAGCTCGTGCAGATGTACGCCGAGCTGGGCTTCAAGGAGGTGAAACGCGAGCCGTGGAACGACGCCTTCAAGCCGGAAGGTTGGAAGGACGAGTGGGGCACGCCTGACGTCGTCTTCATGGAGTTCGTCGGCGAGAGCCAGGGGCTCGGTGTCGGCACGACGAGCAAAGCATTCCTTGAATGGGATGATGGCTCCGCCGTACGACTTAGTGACAGCACTCACGGTGATCCCTTCCCCGGCAACAATGGCGAGCCGCTGCTTGTCTATAGCGGAGCCCCACATGATCTGCGTGTCGCTACGCGCTGGATGTGGACGACGCCTGATCGCGACACCGCGGTAAACTTCGCGCGGCATGGCGCCTTCGATGATGCGGTGTTCGACGAGGAAGGCAACAACATCGGCGGCAGCGTCTTCTCCTTCTACATCCGCATGGAGAACCCCTTCGAGTACGACTGGGAAGGCAACATCTGGAGCCAAGGGCCGGAGACCGAGGACCCGATGATGTACACCGCTGTAGATGGAAGCGGCAACGAGCTGGACGGTCCTTTCCGCGATTACAGCGATGCGCAGAAAGCCCTTGACAAGGAGCGAGAGCGGGCCATCGAAGCCGCCGGTGAAGCGAAGCGCGATGATCTGGACGAGCGGCTCTATGTCCGCGGTGGCCCACTCTTCGGCGGCAAGTTTGAGGTGGCACTGCGCTTCGGCGGTAGGACTGCGCAGGAGCTAGATTTCAGTGTAGGCAACCTTGGCGTCGCCTATGACACCGCTGTCGCTGCGTTGGAGGCGGAGCGGCTCCGCGGCGAAGCACAGCGGGCCGCTGACCCGAAGGCCTACGTCTACACGAACGAGACGTACTGGGCGGGCGAAGTGCAGCGCATACAAGCGCTCAGGTTGGAGACCATAAAGCTGCGCGATGAGCTGCTGGCCAACCCACCGCAGGATGATGTGCTCGCCACCTTCGACAGCTCGGAGGAGGCGGAAGACTTCATCCTTGAGTACACTACCGAACAGCAGACCCTCGCCGAGAAAGAGGCTGATGACGCCTTTGAAGGCGAGATCCGCGAAGAGACCGACTACGAAGTCGAAGAGGGCCAGGTCACTGACGAGGTGGCGCGTCAGGCGGAACGTGACGGCTACGACGGTGTCATTTTCCGCAACGTCGACGAGGGCAGTGGGCCGGTCGATGTCTACGTGGTCTTCAAGCCGGGCAACGCCAAGTCGACAGCGAACATCGGTCTCTGGAACAAGGAAGACCCCGACATCCTCCGCATGACCGGCACCAGCGCCGCCCGTCAGCCGTACGCCTTTGAGCCGACGCGCCCGCAGCGTGGTGTACCGGCGACACCACAGGCCGAGAAGTCAGATGTCCGCCTGACGAAGATCGCCTCCAACCTGGTGAAGGCGCTCAACCTGACCGCCCGCCACGGCCGCCTGGTGGCGAAGGACAGCAACGTCATGGGCGAGTTCAACCGCCGCACCGGTGTCATCCGCCTGCGCACCTGGGGCGATCTCTCGACCCTCGCCCATGAAGCCGGCCACGCTCTCAACGACATGATGGCGGGGCCGCTTGACGCCTTCGTCAACGCCAATCTGGCGCAGATCAACAACATCGCCCACAGCCTCTACGCCGGCGACCTCACCAAGGCGCCGGGCGCCACCGTCCGCCGTGAAGGTTTCGCCGAGTTCTTCCGCCTCTATGCGATGTCGCCGCAGTTCGCCCGCAACAAGTGGACGCAGCTGACGGCCGACTTCGAGGCGCTCCTCACCCGTGAGGAGCCGAAGGTGCTCGCCGGGCTCGCCGCTGTCGCCGACCAGGTCGAGGCATGGCAGCAGCTGCCGTCTACCACCCTCATCGAGAACACCATCATCGACGGCCGCCGGGAGCAGGGCATCAACGCCGCCATGAAGGAGCTGAAGGATCTCGGCTTCAAGAGCTGGATGCAGGAGTTCGCCCGCCGCCAGGTACAGTGGAGCGTCAACCGCTACGCGGCGCTCAACCGCCTCACCACCGATTTGCTGAACCAGGGCGAGCGCAACCGCGGCGCTCCGATTGATCTGGCGCGGGCAGACGATCCGCGGGTAGGCGTTCGACTGGGACGAAACAGTGGCAACCGGGCGATGATCGAGGTGACGGACGGCATTCATGGCTACAAGTCGACACAGCCGATGAGCCGCGGCCTCCGCGAGGCGATCATGGTGGCGCAGGGCATAGACCCGAAGACGACCCCCGGCGCGCTCGACGAGGAGCAACTGCACAAGTTTTCCGCCTACCTGGTCGCCCGCCGCGCCCTTGACGAGTACCGTCGCTTTGAGGATGGTGAGATCGAGCGGCCGCCGGTCGCCTACAGCAAGGGCGACGTGATCCGCGCCATCCGCGACTGGGAGAAGGAGTTCCCGACCTTCCTCGACGCCAGCGAGATCGTCCACGAGTACGGCATGGCGCTTTGGAAGAAGCAGTACGATGCCGGGCTGATGACCAAGGAGACCTACGAGGACGGGCTGAAGCGCCGCTTCTACGTGCCGCTGATGCGCGATCTCAGCGACAAGCGAGCCACCTTGGGCTCGAGCGCCCTCACCACCGGCGGCAGCGGACCGCTGCAGTCGATCGTCAAGCGCTTCCGCGGCAGCGACCGCGATGTCATCGACCCGCTGGCGATCCTCATACAGAAGACCTTCGCCCTCGAAAAGATCATCGCCGAGAATGACGTCAAGCGCTCGCTCGCCGTGCTGGCCGATCGTGCCGGCACCGTCGGCGCCCTCGCCGAGCGTATCCCTGCTCACCAGCTCATCGGCATGCAGCTCTCCGTGAGGCAGGCGGCGAACCAGCTCACCGGCCTCGACGACATGAGTGAGGCCGACGCCACCGATCTGATGACGCTTCTCGCCGGCTCCATTGAGAAGGGGGACACAATCTCCCTCTTCCACTCCATCCAGGCATCCGCCGGCGGCGAGCCGATCGTCTTCTTTTGGGAGAAGGGCAAGGTCGCCGCCCTCCGCCTGAAAGATGGCGATCTCGGTATGGACGTCGTCAACACGCTCAACGCCGTCGGGCAGGAGAACATCGACAAACTGCTCGAGCCGATCGTCGCCACCTCCTCGCTCTTCCGCACGGCGATCACCAGCTGGCCTGACTTCCTGCTGGTCAACTTCATCCGCGACCAGCTCTCTGCCTGGATACTGAACGATGTTGGCTTCGTCCCCTTCGTCAGCGGCGCCCGCGGCGTCGTCGACGAGGTTCGCCAGAAGCAGTGGGCGAAGAGCTACAACTCGGCGCAGGGCATCATGGGCGGCGCCGCCGTCGCCCAGCTGCACCAGGCCAATGTCGACCGTGACATCGGCGCCCTCCGCTCGAAGGGCTACCTCGCCAACGTCTTCGGTGACGTGCGCTCCGGCTGGGACTTCCCGAACATCGTAAAGGGGCTCGGCCGCGTCTCGGCGGTGACGGAGACCGGCACCCGCCTCGGCCTCTACCGCGGCTACTACAACCGCGCCAAGCGCGACGGGCTGACCGACTACGAGGCGAGCGTCGAGGCGGCCTACGGGGCGACCGACTACATCGACTTCGGTCTCAACGGCAGCAAGATGATGACCACCCGCCGCCTGATCCCGTTCCTCAACGCGCAGATCCAGGGCCTCTACAAGATGGTCCGCACGCTTGGTGGCGACGAGGTGGCGCAGCGGAAGGGGCTGATGTTCGCGCTGACCGCCTACTTCAAGAACATCAGTGCGCTGCCGCTCAGCCGCATCGAGAAGCAGCAGCTGCGCACCGGCCGCAAGGCCTGGCTGAAGATGCTGTCGATCGGCCTCATCAGCGCCGCCCTCCATTTCCTCTTCAAGGACGACGAGGACTACCAGGAGACGAGCGAGTACCTGCGCGTCACCGGCTGGGTGATCCCGATGGGCGGCGGTCGCATCTTCTACATCCCGAAGCCCTTCGAGCTGGCTATGGTGGCCAACGCCATCGAGCGGGGGCTGGAGACGGCGGGCGGCGATAGCACGGCCGTCGGGCGCTTCCTCCGCGGTGTCGCCTTCAGCATGACGCCGCCGACGGCGCCGCCGGCGCTGCAGACGCTCATCGAAGCGAACACCAATCAGGACTGGTTCACCGGCGGCGAGATCGTGCCGAGCTACATGCAGGCGCTCGAGCCGGAGCTGCAGTATGACCACTATACCTCGAGCCTCGCTCGCTGGATGGGTGGCACCTTTGGCTGGTCGCCGATGATTGTCGACCATGTTCTCGGCGGTCTCGGCGCCAGCGCCTACCGTGATCTCTCGACGATGAGCAACGCCGTCGACCCGACGCGGCCGTCACTCGACGAGACCGATATGCCGATCCTCCGCCGCTTCATCCGTGACGTCCGCCGCGGCAGCGTCAGCGCCCAGGACTTCTGGAGCCAGGCGTCGGCCCGCAACGGAGCCCTGGCTACGGCTGCGGCCTCCTACAAGCGGGAGATCGAGCTGGGCAACGAGCCTGCCGCCCAGCGCCGCCTGCAGGGCATGACTGCTGACGAGCGCGCCTATGCGGTGCTGATGACGCACTTCAAGGCCGAGCACAAGCGCCTCAACCCCTTCTACCGGGCGACGCAGGTAACGACGCTGGTCAGCGGCATGCGCCGCGAGATCGCCAGCGCCCTTAGCCTAGAAGATACGACGATCAAGGATCAACCCGACCAGATCCCGCTTACGGCGGGCAAGAAGCAGCAGCTCGACGAACTGCTCAGCGAGTTGAGCCGCCGCGAGGTACGCAACACGCTGATCGCCACCGGCCAGCCAGGGTGGGCTGACAAGGAAATCCTGCCGATCGAGCCGACGATGGACCTGATCCTGACCGTCGACCCTGACGTCTACGACGAGCTGCAGCGGCGCTGGCAGAAGCGGAAGATTTACGACGCGCAGACCATCTACGACATGTGGCCAGAGGTGCGAGATCAGCTCGTATCCGACGGTGAGTTTGCTCTCCTGGATGGCTCGGTGAAGGTTGCCGGGGCCGGACTTTAGCGGTATAGGGATACCTCAATGACACAGGCAGTCGCCCAAGTTCGGAACGTCGTGGCGCGGAGCGGCTTCGCCAATCCGCTGACGCTAGCCGTTCTCGTCTCGTCGATCGACTACCTGAAGGTCTATGCAGACGAGGAGCTGCTGCAGGAAGGCGTCGACTACTCGGTGACAGGTATCGGCGCCAGTAGTGGCGTCGAGATCGAGATCATCGGGGCGGAAGATGTCGGCAACTACGTCGGCTATGTGACCTTCACCGCACTCTTCGACCCGGATCTGGATCAGCCGGCCGACCTCTCCGCCGGCGGTAGTTTCGGACAGCCCTACGAGACTGCCGTCGATCAGCAGAACCGGCGGCTGCAGGCGCTCGGCGATCGTGTCACCCGCTCCCTGAAGATGCCAGTCTACGTCGAGGGGGACATCGTTCTGCCGCCGCCAACGGATGGCTATGTGCCTTCCTGGGACGAGACTACCCAAGAGTTCATCTGGGTAGAGAGCCCCGCGTCGTCCGCCGCCAGTGCGGCTGCCGCCGCCGCCAGTGCTGCCACAGCTGCTGCCAACGCCGCCTCGGCTGCTGCGGCTGCGGGGGATGCCTCAGCGGCACAGCTGGCGGCAGAGGCTGCACAGCTTGCCTCTGAGGCGGCGCAGCTGGCGGCGGAGGCGGCTGCGGCGGCTGCCGCGAACAAGCTGCCGCTGGCCGGCGGCACGATGACCGGGCCGATTGTCATCGATGGTATCTCCGGCGTTTCGTGGGATGCGCGCAGCATAACTACTGGAACGCTTGCGGCGGTAGACAGCAGCCTCGTGGTGCTCACGCCGCTGGCCAATGACACCGTTACCGACATCACGACCACGCTCGGGAATATCCCGCTTATCGTGGTCCGGAACGCGAGCACGACGTACTCCGTCACCTTCACGCACAACACGGCCAAGCTGCGGTTGGCGGGGCAGGTCGATCATGTTCTAAAGCCATACGAGAGCATGGTTTTTACTCTCGTCAGCGGGATTATTTGGCAACAGCTAGCGCATAGCACCCCCGCTGCTTCGGTAACGTTCAAAAACCCAACCGCTACAACTCCTGTCGCGCGTGCTCTGGATACCGCGATTGGAGAAGGGCGGATCAGCGTCCGCGACCTGCTCGGGGATGCGGCTACCCCGTCCGCTGCGGAATGGCGCGCGGCGTTCCAAGCTGCGCATGATGATCTCAAATCCACAACCGGGGCGGTGTATTTCTCGGAGGAAGTGACGTTCGACACGACGCCCGTGCTGTGGGACGGCTACGTTAGTTTGATCGGCACCGGCTACACCGTTAACCATCAGTACTCAGAGCCGGAACCGCATGCTGGCGCGATCATCTTGGGGCCGAGCGCGGGTGACCTGGGGACGGAAGATTTTGGATGGGGCGGTGGCTATTCACAACCAAATGGCTTGATCAACATCAAGCTCGATACGGCGATCCTATCCAGTGGCTCCCGGCCCCGCGCCAATATCGAGTTCAAGAACTTCGGCATCCTCGGGAACGGCATGACGGGCGGAGTTGGGCTGCGAAACGTCGGCACCATGTACGTCAACTTCCGCAACCTTTCGATGGCCTTCCTGCCCGATCACGGCATCTACAACGGAAGCCGGGGGGATGTGTCTCCGGGGTCCTCAAATGGGTGCCGCATGGAGGACGTGCTTATCACATCCAGCGGAGACAGCGCGGCTTTGACCACCACTGGTGCGGTCTACTGGGGCGTCCCGGACGGCCATTTTTCCAATATCCAGTTGGGCGGAAATCTTGGGTACGGCATGTATCTATCGGGCGGGCAGACGACCGGCGACACACTCCACATATGGAACAATGGCGGCGACGGGCTGAAGGTAGTAGGGCCGAACATAAATCTCAGCAATCTGCTGCTGTACGAAAACGGAGGATCGAACCTTGTGTTCGGGTCAACGGCCTATAACGTTCGTGCGCACGGCCAGTTGATTGCCCCTAACCGGGCCGCGAACACCGCGTCGGCATCGTCTTCGAACGTGTATATCACCAGCGGTGCAGACCTGATCACGTTGGACGTGACCGCTGAGGGGGATACCTATCCAACTGACGTGTACGCAGATCGAACTGCGTGGGTAACTGCGACGGCCTACACGGCAGGGGATTATCGCGTTAACGCCAACAAACTCTATAAGGCGACCACGACCGGGACATCGGGCGCGACGGCCCCGACGCATACCACCGGCTCCGCTTCTGACGGTACTGTCACTTGGGAGTTCCAGAACGGTTACGGCCTCTACGGGTTGGTTGTCGCTGATGCCGATGCTGTGGTGAATATCTCGCCGCAATCGACCTTCCGTAACCACCGCACCTTGGAAATGTCCGGGAACGACAATCCGAACATTTTCGGGAAGTACATGAAGGCGACCAAGACGCCGACATCGGCAGCCCCTGTGGCGCTGTTCTCAGCAACCACCGAAGACGCGATCTGGAAAGTGAGCTGCACGCGACTGAGCACAAATCAGGATGGGGTCTTTGCTACGATCATCGGCGGCTCTACCCCGGTGATCCACAACAAGACGCAGAACGGCTCAACGCTCGATCTCGACGTGAACAGCGGCAATATCCGGATCACCACAACCTCTGGCACGGCGGTGACGGCCCTGTGCTCGTATATTAGGGAACGCTAGATGAAGATTGAACCCTTGGGTGCACGCGTGCTCATAAGTGACATCCCCGATGAGAACAAGACGGCGGGTGGGATCATCATACCTGACACGGCCCGCGACCGTCCGATGCAAGGCATAGTGCAGGCCGTTGGACCGGGCGACGAGCAAACCTCGATGACGGTAAACATCGGTGACCGGGTGATGTTTGGCAAAATGGCCGGCGTTGAGGCCAAGATCGAAGGGCGGGTATTCCGGCTCATGAAGCTGACGGAGATTATGTGCCGGGTGATACAGGACTGATCGCAAACAGCACGGGACTAGGATACCTCTCCTTCCACGTTAAGATAGGCCGCAGGCTATGACCGAAACTGTCGTCACCCAACGCAACACCGTCTCAGCCACAGGCTTCGCCAACCCGCTCAACCTGCCGGCGAACGCCGAAGAGGCGAGCCACGTCAAAGTCTATGGCGACGACGTACTGCTCACCAACGGCGTCGACTACACGCTCGACGGCGTTGGCGATACCGGTGATCTCGACGCCATCGCCGGTGTCGACGTGACCATCGACGCGGACCTGCTGCTCGCCGATCTATACGACACCTTCACCGTCGAGCACGAGCCGCCGATGGACCAGGGTAGCGACCTGAGCAGCGGTGGCACCCTTGGTCGCATCTATGAGCTGGCGCTCGACGCCATCGGCCGCCGCCTACAGTACCTCGGCTCGCAGCTCGCCCGCCGCATGGTGCTGCCGGTGGATGCTGTCGGCATCTCGGCGGTGCTTCCGACCCCGGAGGCGCGTAAGGCGCTGATATGGAACGCGGCCGGCACGGCGCTAGAGAACAGCATCGAAGACCCAGACAATCCGGACACGGTTGATGCCTCTGCATTCGCCACGGCTGCGGCGGCCTCCGCTGCAGCTGCGGTGGTGTCGCAGGCAGCCGCCGCTGCCTCCGCGGTAACGGCGACCACCCAGGCTGGCAACTCAGCCAGCAGCGCTGCCGCGTCCGCGCAGAGCGCGCTGGACGCTGCCGCCGCTGCTGGCGACGTCAGCGCCGTGCTGGCCGCCCTCGAGGCAGCCAAGCTGCCGGTAGGCTCCTCCTTCTTCTTCAACGGCACCAGCGCCCCGACAGGCGGTCTCAAGGAGAACGGCGCGGCGGTAAGTCGTACGACATACGCAGACCTGTTCGCCGTCATCGGCACGACCTTTGGTGTCGGCGATGGCAGCACGACCTTCAACCTGCCGGAGAGCCGTGGCGAGTTCTTCCGGGGGCTGGACGACAGCCGCGGCGTCGACAGCGGCCGCACGATCGCCAGCGCCCAGAGCGAGATGGTGGGAGCCCACACCCACACCGCCTCCTCGAGCAGCTCCGGCGCCCACACGCACACCTACTCGGCCGCTGGTCGCTACGGTCTCAACCCGGCAGCCACCAGCGTCTTCCGCCCCTCATCGGCCGACAGTTCCAATAGCAGTCCGACCCTGACGACTACGTCCAACGGCGCCCACACGCACACCATCACCGTCAACGCCAACACCGGCACCGAGAACCGCCCGCGCAACAAGGCGAAGCTCGTCTGCATCAAGTATTGAGGAGAACCGCCATGCCCTGGTGGACCGACCGCCCAGCCCCGCCCTACTACTCCTACGACCCCGTCACTTTCGAGCACGTCGGCGGCGGCCTCTGCGACCCCAGCCCGCTCGAACCCGACGTCTGGCTGGTGCCCGGCCACGCTACGCGGACGACGGCGCCTAGCACCGGTGACAAGACGGTCGCGCTCTTCGACATCACCGACGGTCGCTGGAGGATCGAAGCAGATCACCGCGGCGAGGTGCGCTGGCTCAACGGTGGCTTCGTCACGATCAAGGTCATCGGCGACCCCCTGAAGTGGGGACTGCCGGAGATGCAGGTCCACGACGCCCAGTACCTCATGCCTGACAACGACGAGGATCAGGCACGCATCCGCATGTGGATCAACGACGACATCCACGAGTTCGACGACGACCCCTCCTACATCGGGCGCCAAGTTCTTGCCGCATGGGAGGCGAAGGGAGAGACCATCCGCCCAGTAGAGCAGCCGGAGACGGAGCCCTTCGAGGCAGACCCGCCTCCCAGCGAGCAGACGGCGCGCATCTTCGGGCGCCTGGATGAGCTTGAGGCGCTGCTCGACAACGCGGCAAAAGCAGGGTAGAACGGTACCCGCATACCGCAGAGGAGCGACCCGCCATGAACTTCTTCGACGCAGTACGGCCGATGTTTCCTGGAAACCGGCTGAGCCAGAACCAGGTCGAAGGGCTGAACGGCACGATCGAAGCCTTCGAGGCTCACGGCGACGGCGACCTGCGCAAGCTGGCCTACTGCCTTGCCACCGGCTTCCACGAGGCAAAGTTCGAGCCGGTGCGGGAGAACCTCAACTACAGCACCGCCGCCCGCATCATTGAGGTGTGGCCGAAGCGCTTCAAGAGCGCCGCTGCCGCCGCCCCCTTCGTCAAGAACCCGCCCGGCCTGGCGGAGAAGGTCTACGGCGGCCGCCGGGATCTCGGCAACATCGAGCCCGGCGATGGCTGGAAGTTCCGCGGCGGCGGCTGGCCGCAGCTCACCGGCCGCGCCAACTACGCCAAGTTCGGCATCGACAAAGATCCCGACGCCATCCTCGACCCGAAGGTCTCTGCCCGCGTGCTCGTTGTCGGGCTGATGGAGGGCAAGTTCACCACGCGAAAGCTCGGTGACTTCATCAACGCCGCCCAGGCTGACTATATCGGCGCCCGCGCCTGCGTGAACGACGACGTCAAGAAGAACGGCGCCACCATCGCCGGCTACGCCGCCCGCTTCGAGAAGGCGCTGCTCGCCGCCGTCAACGAGGAGACGCCAATTCCGGCACCGCCATCGCTGCCGGCTCCCGCCCCGACACCCGCGCCTGTGCCTGCGCCAGCGCCCGCACCTGACAGCGCGGTGGAGGCGAAACACAAGTCGAACTGGCTGCTGTGGACCGCGCTCGCCTTCGGCGCCATCACCATTCTGATCCTGCTTTTGTGAGGACATCATGACTTTGTTTTCAAGTGTTACTGTCGGCTGGCTTGGACGTCGCGTACTCGACTGGGGCGGCTGGCTCGGCTCCTTTCTGCTCAGCCTCATCGGTATCTACAACTCCCTGCCACCGACAACGCAGCAGGTAGTGCAGCAGGCCATCAGCGGCAACTGGAAGGAGATCACCCTCGGCGCCTTGATCCCCATCTTCGGGCTGGTCGTCAGCCAGGTGATGAGCTGGAGGGCGACGGTGAAGCCGCAGGTGGTGACGCAGGAGGGTAACAAGGTGCCGCTCGATGCGCTGCCGCCCTCCGTCGAGAAGACTGCCGAGATCATCGCCACCGCTCGCAAGAGCGCGAAGCCTACTCTGCTGGAGCGATTGCGCGGTATGACCCGCCGCTGAAGCCCCAACAGGAGTTGCACCCCATGACAGCGACCAATGACGCCATCATGCATAAGCTCGGCGGCATAGAGGCGCAGGTCTCGCATGCAGAGACAAGCCGTCAGATCATCCACGAGAAGATCGACGCTCAGGCGGCGGTGCTGAACGAGACCGTGAAGAGGTTGCAGGAGGTGGGCTTCACCCTGAAAGTGACCACCGACGTAGCCGTCCAGGCGCGCGACAAGATTGACCGCTTCGATCGTGACTTTCACGATCACAGCAAACCTCTGCTCGAGGACGTCGCCGCCTTCCGGGCGGAGGCTGAGCCGGTGCTGCGGATGATGAAAACGGTGCGCAACATCGTCGTCGCGCTAGCTGGCGCCGGCGCGTTGACGTTGGGTAGCTTCATCGCTGCTGTGGCGTACGCCGGCGAGACTGTGAAGGCTATGCTTCGCTGGTACTTGGGCGGCTAGCGCCACCACCCCCATCGCTGCCCGACATTGTAGAGCGGGCGGAAGAGCGCCATCAACGTCACCGCCGCGAGCACCACCACCGCCGGCAGTCCGGGCGCCGCCGAGACGACGCAATCGACCAGCGTGCCATCGCTGGCGCCGACGTCGTGAAGGCTGCAGCAAGCCGACCAATCCCACTTGAACGCCTCGACGCCGCCAGGGAAGCCAGTACATTGACCGTCACTCCCGAGCGAGACGTCGAGCCGCTCGATCGGTGGCATGGGCGTGGGCGCCTCAGCTGCCATCGCGGTGCCCGCCCTTGCCGAGGTAGGCGTAGCCAGCGATGTCATCCCAGTGATCCTCATGCGAAGGGTCGCCGCTGACGATGCGGCTCACCTTTGTCAGGATCATGTCGACGGCTTCCTGCTGCATGCAGTTCATCTTGTTCCAGCCGGGGGTGCGCACTGCCTTCTTCAGCGTGTTGGCAGTGCCAGCCTGGTCCTCCCAGTTGCCGTGCTGCTTCTTGCGCTCGTTCGTCAGCGCTACCGGATCGTCTGCCATCACGCCCTCCCGCTCGCGCGGCGGCGCTTCCAGGCGCGGTGCATGCCAGGCCCGCCGGCGCCGCTGTGCCGCTCGATGCGTGCCGGCCGTGCGGCTGTGCCGTACGACATGGTGTGACGCGGCAGCGGCCGCAGCACCGAGCTGGGGGCGAGTTGCATGTGAGTGTTGACGGTACCCATGCTGCTGCCGAACATCGCGGAGGCGATCAGGCCGCCCAGTATCGCTGAAAATCTCATCCTCTATACCTCCTTCAGCAGGCGGCGGAATGCCTCCTGCTCGCTGATCTTGTTGCGCACCCGATCGTACTTCACCTCGTCGACGCTGTCGCGCATGAGGATTGGCCTTGACCATACAGGGTGGTGCTGCCCCGGCCGGTGGAAACGCTTGAGTAGCTGATCGTACAACTCCGCCGACCAGGTCATGCCATACCAGAAGAGCTGCGAGCCGCCAAACTGCAGGTTGAGCCCGTGGCCGGCGGACGCGGGGTGGAGGGCGGCGACCTGGAGATCGCCCTTGTTCCACGCTCGCTCAAACTCCTCGGCGCCGCGATCGCTGACGCCGGCGCCGAGGTACTTGATGCCGGGGAATTTCTCCTTCAGCTGCGCCAGGTCTTCCTGAAACTCGTAGGCGACCATGACGGGCTCGCCGCCAGCCTCCTCGATCATCTCGAGCAGCCGCTCCATCTTCACGTCATGGAAGCGCTCGACGCCGCGCTGGTGCCCTTCGACGCCGTCGTAGAGGAAGCCCTGCACCAGCTGGCAGAGCTTGCCGCTGGCGACCGCCATGTTGGCGGCGGCGATGGTCTTGTTTTTCTTCTTCAGCTCGGCGACCAGGTGCCGCTCCATCTCCTTGTAGATCGGCTTCAGCTCCGCCGGCATGTCGACCCACTCGATGAAGTCGGGGCCGTCATTGAGCGGCGGCACGTCAGGCATGTCCTCGGCGCTGATCGTCAGCGAGACGGTATTCGCGTCAGCCATCAGGCGGTCGCGCCTCTCCGGTAGGAGCGCCCACTTGTAGCCGTTGTAGTCGAGCGGGTAGAAGTTCGCCTGCCGCCACTGATCGAAGCTCTTGCCCCAGAGCTGGCCGCGAGTGAGCAGCTTCATCGGGCCGAAGAGATCCTCGTAGCCGTTCGGGCGCGGCGTGCCGGTGAGGCCCCACCGTGCCAGGAACAGCGGCATCATCGGGGTGAGAGCGCGCAGGCGTTTGCCGCGGGGGTTCTTGAAGCGGCTGATCTCGTCGATGCAGAGGACGGACTTCGAGAAGCGCGCAGGGTTCTGCGTCTTCATCCAGTCGACGAACCACTGCGCGTTGTCGATGCCGATCGCGTAGACGTCGGCCGGCGCCTTCAGGGCGGCCGCCCGCGCCGCGGCAGAGCCGCCGACGAAGACGACCCGCAGCCCGGCGAGGTGCGCCCACTGGCGGGTCTCCGCCTTCCAGACGAGCTGGGCGACGCGCTTCGGGGCGAGGATGAACATGTCGCGCGCATGACCGTCAGCCTTCAGCTCCTCGAAGGCGGTGAGCGCCGTCGCCGTCTTGCCGGCGCCCATCGGGTAGACGCACATGCCGGCGGTGTCATCCGGGTCGAGCTTGTCGACCCAGATGCCCTCGTAGAGAGCGGTGACACCGCGCTGCTGGGCGGCGCGAAGATCAGCCTTCTGGCGCATCAGCCGCGGTCGTAGTTGGTGATGTACGCCTTGGCCTCATCAGCTGTGGCGTAAGTTGTGCCGTCCCAGTCGTTGTGAGCTTCACCGCCCGCCGCATACACGGCGTCTACGGCGTCGAACAGCGCCTGCCGCTGGCTGTCGGTGTCGCGTTGCGCCATAGCGCTCATGCTCACAGGCTCAGCGTGGTAACGCTCCAAGGCTTCGCGCGCAGGCGTGCCTGGCTCGATCCCGGACCAGCCTTTAAGCGAGCCCCACTTCAGCGTTAAGGATGTCATCTATCTCTCCTCTGGTCTTCGCAACGTAGACGCGCCAGCCGATCGCCCGTAGCTCCTCGTGGCGCACCTTCTGCAACTTCGCCGTCACTCCACCCTTCGGGCGCTTGAGTTCGACGAGGAAGGCATCGCCGCCAGGCAGCTTCACGATGCGGTCGGGGTAGCCCCGGCTGCCGCGTATCTCGAACTTGTAGCAGCCGCCGCCAAGTACCGCAACAGAACTTTTTAGGTACTCCTCTATTGCGCTTTCTTTTTCGCTCATGTACATCTCCTCTTCATGCGGTCCCGAGGTAGCCCCTCGATCTGCTGTGGCGGCGCGCGAGTATTGAGACGGGCCCGTAGACATACTGCCCCGCCACCAACACATAGAGGAGATTGCCTTGAACGCCAAGACCAGCCAGCGCTCGCTTCACATGGACGACGAGGTTTTCGCCATCCTCACCGAGGCGGCGGCCGAGCGGCGCATGACGCGCTCGGCGCTCCTCCGCACCCTCATTCTCGATCACCTGCGCGGGGCCGCCACCTCGCTGCCGGTGGTGCCAGCCGCCAGCTCGCCCCCAGCCGACCCGCCTCGGCCGGCGCGCGCTGAGCCGGCGGCTGGCGCATCCTCCATCCTCCCTGACCCCGCTATCGGCAGCTTCACCGTTGCCGGCGGCAAGGTCCGCGGGCGCCGACTGAAGAGTGACCGCGAGACCGGCGGCCTCGAGCCGCAAGGTGGCGGGGGTTTCGCCCTTGACTAGCTTCACGCCTTGGGCGCCATCGAGCCAGCGAGAGCTGGAAGATGCCTACGAGCACAAGCGCACCTCGCGTAAAGGCGGCGCGAAGATTGTCGTGCCGGTGCCCTACGGCGGGCGCCGCGGCGAGCGCTACGCGCTCATGGTTGCAAAGCTGAAAAGAGGAAAGCAGAATGACTGACACCACCATCCAGGATCGCGAGCACAGCTCGATCGTCGGCGGCTCGAACGCCGGCCGCATGCTCCACTGCCCCGGCCACTACGGTATCATCCAGCGCATGCAGGAGCAGCTCGACGCGGAAGCGGACAAGCTGATCGCTGCCGCTGCGAATATGCCGCCGGCCGCCGGTGCGGTGCAGAAGCAGAAGGCCGAGCAGCTGCGCGGCAGCCTCAACAAGTCGAGCAGCTACGCCGATGAGGGTACCGCCCTCCACACGGTCATGGAGTACCTGATCGACAACGACGTTCCCTACGACGCGGAGGTGCTCTTCCACGACGTGGAGATCGACCGCATCTTCGAGGAGCACGGCGTCCACGACGATCGCTTCATGGATGCGGTGCTGCCGGCCTACAAGATGTTCAACGACTTCCTCGACAAGATCATGCTGGAAGACGGCTGCGACGAGGCGCTCATCCGCGTCGAGAGCAAGGTCGAGTTGCCGGGGATTGAGGGCGCCTTCGGCACCGCCGACGTGCTGATCCGCACGAGCAAGCGTACCGTCGTCTGGGATTGGAAGTTCGGCGCCGGCGTGCCGGTGGCGGCTAGCTACACGGTCCAGGAGCAGACTGTCGGAGCTTCGCAGGACGGCATCCCCGCAGAGGAGCTGACATTCGGCAACGACCAGCTGACGTTCTACGCCCGCGCCGCCCTCAACAGCCACCCGGAATACTTCGACGAGAGCGACCCGAACTGGAAGGTGCATCTCGTCATCTGCCAGCCGAGGACGTCGGAGACGCTCAGCGAGTACGAGGGCACCATTGACGAGCTGGAGGAGTTCCTACTGGACCTGCTCGCTGCTGTCGACGAGGCAGTCAACGGCGAGCAGCCGGCGCTGAAGATCGGCAAGTGGTGCAACTTCGCCGCCTGCAAGGCACAGTGCCCGCTCCACCTCAACGGGCCGGTGGCGCTCGCGCAGATCGCCGAGAAGCTGGGCGCGCTGAAGCTACGCGCCTCCCAGTCCGAGCCCAGCGCCGAGCTTACGGTAGCTGAGTTCGCTGTTGCCCCGATCGAGTACGCCGAGGCTCTGGCCACCATGCTCGACCTGGCCGAGATCGTCGAGCCCTACATCCGTGAGGCGCAGAAGCAGGCGCACGAGTTCATGGAGGCAGGTGGCATCGTCCCGCACTACAAGCTGGTGCCGAAGCGCGCCGGCTGGGACAGCTGGGAGGACGACGCCAAGGCCGAGCAGTTCCTCGCCCGCCAGGGTCTCTCGATCGAGGAGCGGCGCAAGCCGATGGAGCCGATCACCCCGGCCAAGGCGCGCACCGCTCTCAAGGCGCTGAAGGACAGCGAGAAGGCCCTCAAGCTCCTTGAAAAGTACGTGAAGCCGGGGGTATCCTCCGGCACCACCATCGCCCCGGAGACGGATGGGCGGGAGGCTGTCAAGGCCACCGCCACCACCATCGCCGACATGGCGGAGAAGCTCAAACAGATCGGTGTCGCCTCCTAGGCGGCACCAGCACCACCCCCTGTAGGGGTTCGAGGGGCGCGTCTCGAGCACGGCCAGCGGGTAGGGCGTAAGCCTGAAGCACCGCGGCAACCAACGCGCAGACTACCAGAGCTGAAACGCAACAAGGAAACTGACACGATGAATACCATTGCAAATCGCGCCGCCGGCGGCGCTCTCGCCTCGATCGCCAACCTGAAGGCCGGCCTCCAGAATGTCCAGACTGCTGTACATGTGAAGGGCGGCGAGTCGATCCTCCGCATGGGCAAGGACGGCATCTGGATTTACGGCGCCGACAATATCGAAGTCGAGGAGGGCTCCCTCTGGGCGGCCAATCCTCTCTCCCTGCAGCACGGCTTCATCTGTTGGAAGAAGATCCCGGAGGGCAGCAAGGATACACCCGAGCTGCTAGGCGAGGTGCTGGTCTCCATGTTCGAGCCGGCGGTCAACAAGGCGACGCTCCCCGACTACGGGCACCCGTGGGTGGACGTCATGTCCATCCAGCTGCGCTGCACGAATGGCGCCGACGAAGGGGAGCAGGTGATCTACAAGCCTTCCTCCACCGGCGGTCTTCGCGCCGCGAAGGAGCAGATTATCGCGGCCATCATGAAGCAGCTCGACGACGACCCGGCGCATCCGGTGCCGTTGATCGAGCTGAAGAGCGACCACTACCAGAACAAGACTTGGGGGAAGACCTACGTCCCTGAGTTCGCCATCGGCAAGTGGCTGTCGATGGACGGTGTCGCCGAGGAGCCGGCGGAGCCAGAAGCCAAGCCCACCACCACAACGGGCACAGGTCGTCGCGCGGCCCCGGCACCGGAGCCGGAGCCGGAGCAGGCTGAAGAGCCCGCAGAGCAGCCGCAGCAGGCCGCCAACGGCGACACGGGCGAACGCCGCCGCCGTCGCCGCGCCTGATCTGGGCAGGTTGCTTTGGGCCGGCGGCGCGTGCGCCGCCGGCCACGAGGAACCAACCTAAAGAGGAGATCAGTTCCCTATGAAAACCACCTTCTATCTCGACACTATCGACCTGCAGGCCCAGCTCGCCGGCAAGAACCGGCAGATCGAGTTCCTGCTCAACACCATCGAGCAGCTCGACATCGACCTGGCCGAGGCCCAGCGCGCCGCCGAGAAGGCCAAGGCCAAGGGGTCGACGGCCACCCGCCCGCGGAAGGCGAAGGCCGAGACGCCGATGCCCGCCCTGACCCCGGATGACCCCACGCGCGTCCCCGACACCATGCCTGCGCCTGCCGGGGAGCCTACCCCGGAGCCGCACACGGTTGGCGACCCGCAGACTGATGGTCCTAGCGAAGTGACGTCGCTCGAAGGCGGCCGTCGTCGCCGCTTCGGGCTCTGACATCTCGAGCCCGCCGCGCCGCGGCGGGCTCCCCCGCACGAAGAGGAGCACTTCATGGTCTACACAGGCAACGCACCGGCAGGCGGCCGCTCCAACGAGTGGTACACGCCTCGCTACATATTCGACGCGATGGGGGTGGCCTTCGATTGGGCGGTAGCCGCCCCGCCGGATTGGCGGAAAACCACGTTCTGCCCGTGCAGCCACGCCATGTCGGTGTGTGGGTTAGAGCGTCCTTGGTCTGGTTTCGTCTGGATGAACCCGCCATTCAGCGAGCGGCGCAACGGCGTTGCCCCGTGGCACGACAAGTTCTTCAACCACGGCAATGGTGTGATGATCGCCGCCGACCGCACCTCAGCGCCTTGGTGGCAGAAGGCAGCAATGCGCTGCGACGCACTTCTGTTCATCGCCGGGAAACCTCGCTTCATCCGCCCCGACGGCACCGAAGGCGCTAGCCCCGCTGACGGGATGGTTCTCTTCGCGGCCGGCCGCACTGGCGTGCAGGCCCTGCGAAACGCTCGAGAGGCGCAACTTGGCGTGGCATTTGAGAAATGAGCAGCACCCTATCCGACGACATCAGCGACTACTGCTTCATCGACACCGAGACGAAGGCGCTGCCGCACACTGCCGGCACGCCCGACGAGAGCGTCACCGACTGTGGCGCCTACCGCTACGCGCGTGGCGCGCGGGTCATCATGGTGCAGTACGCCATCGGCGACGGGCCAGTAAGCATCCGCGCCTTCAAGGACTTCGACGTCAGCCGCCGCTTCGTCTGGGCCTACGGCTACATGGACGAGGCGCTGATCCGCTTCTGGGAGCGCGCCAAGGCAGGGAAGGCGTGGTTCGTCGCCTGGAACATGGCCTTCGATCGCCTGATGCTCAACACCATCCCCCACTGTGTCGTACGACCGGAGATGGCGATTGACGCGATGGCGCAGGCGCTCGCCTCCAATCTCCCCGGCAAGCTCGAGGGCGCCTCCCGCTTTATCGGCCGCGGCGGCAAACAGAACGATGGCAAGAACCTCATAAAGCTCTTCACCGGCGCCGACGGCTGGCACGTAGGCGACAGCAAGACGTGGGTAGGCGGAGAGGCATCCGCTGGCGCCACGCCACAGACGCACCCTGCCGAGTGGGCTCGCTTCAAGAGCTATGGTGGGCAGGACATCGACGAGCTGCGCGCCGTCTTCAAGGCGACGCGGCCGCTCAGCCGCCAGGAGTGGGGCGAGTATTGGGTGAGCGAGCGGATCAACGACCGCGGCATGGCCGTCGACGTCGACTTCTGCTACCGCGCCGACCTGATCGCCCAGGCCAACCAGCAGCGCCTCAGCCGCCAGCTGACCGCGCTGACCGACAAGAAGATCACGGCGCCAACGCAGCGTGAGCGGATCGCTCAGTGGCTCTACGATCGCTGTCGCAGCGGCAAAGCGCGCGACACACTGGTCAAGACCTGGCAGGATGAAGAGGAGGGCAGCGAGAGCGATGAGCTGGTCGCCGGCAAGCTCTCCGTAGCCGAGGAGCGCCTCAGCCGCTACATCGCCTTCTTCGAGCAGCTCGACGAGCAGGAGGGGCTCACCGACGCCGAGTACGAGCTGCTGCAGATCGCCTACGCTCGCAGCTTCGGCGCCTCCGCGACGCCTGCCAAGTTCGGCAAGATCCTGGACCGCCACGACGACGGGCGGTTGAAGGGACAGTACCGCTTCAACGGCGCGCAGCAGACCGGTCGCTTCTCGTCGGTCGACGTGCAAATCCATAACCTGATTAGAGCTTCCTTAACGGACAAGGAGCACCCTGGCCGTGAGGTTGACGCGATCGACTTCATCAACCAACTGGAGATCGACTGACATGGAAAGCGAAATCCTCTTCCTCGCCCTGGGCTTCGGCGCCGGCGCCTGCGCAGGCTTCCTGCTCGGCTTCCCGGCTGGGCGAGCCGACCGGCGCATGCCTGCCACCCGGCCGCACCCGCTGGACTACCTGTACTACCCCGACAGCATGGAGGAGCCGCCGCTGCCGCCGGCGCCGGAGCCGACCGACTGGAGCGACATCCACCAGCGGCAGCGGGAGAACGGCGAGTTCAAGCTGTAATCACCGTAGAAAGTTATTGACGGTACCGCTTCGGTACCTTACAACAGGCACCGAAGCACCTGCTTTCCTAGAGGAGAATGCGAATGCCGAGCCCCGCCACTGCGCCGACTGCCGCCAGCTTCAACGCGCTGCAGACTGCCTTCGACCACTTCAACGCCCAGCTTTTCGAAGGCCGCCTGCCGCCGGTGATGATCCTGATCCACCGGAAAAAGAACGCCCATGGCTACTTCTGGCCGGAGCGCTTCGGCCATCGCGACGACAAGAAGCTGAAGGTCCACGAGATCGCGCTCAACCCGGAGACGATGAGCCGCAGCGACCGTGACGTCCTCTCCACCCTCGTTCACGAGATGTGCCACCACGAGCAGCAGGTGGCAGCAGGCCACCTCCCGCGCAACAGCGTTGTGGACGAGAGGAGCATAGAAGATGTCCTACCCAGCGAAGTCGCCGAGTTCGACCGCGCCCACTTCTTCTCAGGCATCGGCGGCTGGGGGCTCGCCCTCGAACGCGCCGGTTGGCCTATCGAGGCGGGACGCGTCTGGACCTGCGGTTGCCCTTGCCAACCTTTCAGCGCGGCAGGCAAAAGAGCAGGGTTTGCTGACGAGCGGCACCTCTGGCCTGCCCAGCACTGGCTCATCGAGCAGTGCCGCCCTGATGTCCTCCTTGGCGAGCAGGTTTCAGGCGGCGACGGCCTCGCTTGGCTCGACCTTGTACAAGCTGACATGGAAGCAGCGGGCTACGCCGGCGGGGCGACTGATCTATGCGCTGCGGGCTTCGGCGCTCCGCACATCCGCCAGCGACAGTGGCTCACCTTCGAGCGGCTGGCCGACGCCGACAGCGCGCGACTGGAAGGACGGAGCCTTCGTGGCAGCGGTGCCGATCAACGCGCTGCTTGGCAGGGTGGTGTGGTTGGCAGGCTGGCCGACGACGCGCTCGGCGGACGGCGAGAAGAACATCAGGACGCCCGAGGTCGCGATGCGCGAGATCGTGCGGAAGGGCACGCCGCAGGACTTGATCCAAGCGGCGACGCTGGCGGGCTGGCCGACGCCCACGGCAACGGACAGTGCAGGCAGCCGCAACGCGACGAGCGGGCGCTCGAACCCGGAGAGCAAACATCACGCGGGGGTGACGCTGACGGACGCGGTCTGGAACATCGGCCCGGCCCGGTTAACGGTAGCTGGGGAGCTGCTGACTGGGTCTACTGCGACGACCCTGGCGGACCTCGCTGGCGCCCGGTTGAACCCGGCACATTCCCGCTGGCTCATGGGGTACCCGGCCGCGTGGGACGCCTGCGCGCCTACGGTGAAACCATCAGCCCGATCGTCGCGCAAGCTGTAGCCGAGGCATACCTGGAACACAAAGGGTGGGTGTGGGAATGAGCAGTGAGGAGCACGAGGCGTCGGCCTGCTTCGGCAAGCCCGTCTACAAGACCATGAGCGAGGCGCAGCGCGTGCTGCGCCTTCGCAACCATCGCCCAGGCAAGAAGCGGCGGAAGAGCGGGCTGGCGCCCTATCGCTGCCCGTTCTGCCACCAGTACCACATCGGAGGGCCGAAACCACTATGACCACATGGCGCATCCCTGTTGGCGGCACCCGATCCTTTCACACCTTCGAGCGGGCGCTTCGCCGCGCGCGCCAATTCTTCAAGCGCACTGGCCAGCCTATCGCGGTGCTGGAGATCGACGAAGACGGCAACGAAACACCTGTTGCGCAGGTTCCGGGGTGTCGCAGATGACGCCAACAGGACGAATACTCCAGCTCGACGACAGCTTCCTAGATCAGCTCGCCGCCTTCGGGCCGCCGATCGGCAAGACGCTCGGCATGCTGATCCGGCCGGCCTTCATCGCCCCGAAGGGCAAGACCCTCGTCTGGGGCGACTGGTCGGCGATCGAGGCGCGCGTCCTCCCTTGGCTTGCCGCCTCGCCGGGGGCGGAGAAGGTGCTCGACATCTTCCGCACCAACGACGCCGACCCGTCGCTGCCCGACATCTACATGATTACCGCCGGCGAGCTGCTCGGCAAGCCGGCGGAGGCGGTGACGAAGGCGGAGCGGCAGAGCCACGGCAAGGTGCCGGTGCTCTCTCTCGGCTTCGGCGGC
>Ga0172380_10001084_pt1 | contig 48384 bp, 32 predicted proteins | sample Leawe162metaG_FD_119747 | JGI IMG/M metagenome (GOLD analysis project Ga0172380, IMG submission 119747) | Leachate microbial communities from a municipal landfill in Southern Ontario, Canada - Leachate well 162 metaG | ecosystem: Engineered > Solid waste > Landfill > Unclassified | place... | reverse complement strand
TTCGCCGTTAGCTTGTGAAATAAATCCGAAACCTTTTGTGTTGTTGAACCATTTTACTGATCCTTGTTTGCGCTCTGCCATAACAGTGCCGCTCCTATAATGTTTTGTTAATATGATTTTGTTGTGACAGGGCTTTAAAAACGCACGAAGGGAACTGATACATCTACGTCTGCTTCTACTTCTAAAGTTAACTGCCTTACAACATCTAACTTATGTATTTTAAAACTAATATCCAAATTAAATTTTAAATATTTATACCCCACCCCTTTAATAAGAAATGCGGATTATTGATAGCATCTATATATTACATTAATGAAAAGAGATAATTATATAAATAAAATGAATGAATTGGGGCTGGGTGCTGTGCCATTTTTGTTCATTATCGATTATGAAGGGAAGAATGCAATCATCGAACCGCTTGATAATATTGATAGTGAACTGATAAAATATAATTTCTGCGTAAAGAGTAATGATATAGCAATAAGTCCACTCGAAAGCGAAGAAGCACGAAGGAAAGGAGAGGGACACCAATTCGATTTTGAATTAAATAGTAGCATGATTCTTTTCAACAAATTCCCCCTGCCTTATGATGATTATAAAAAGTCATTCGATATTGTAATGAACAATATTTACGATGGCAATTCCTATCTTTGCAATCTCACGGCTAAGACACCGATTGAAACAAATCTTTCCTTGAACGATATATACCGACTTAGTAATGCTAGATATAAAATGAAGTATAAGGATGATTTCGTTTTTTTCTCGCCGGAGACTTTCGTAAAAATTATTGATGGGCATATTTATTCTTATCCAATGAAGGGAACTATCGATGCCGATATTCCCAATGCCGAAGAGATATTATTAAATGACGATAAAGAAAAAGCTGAACATATTACAATAGTTGACTTGATAAGAAATGATTTGAGTATCCTTTCTAAGAATGTGGAGGTAACAAAATTCCGATATATCGATAAGATAAAAACAAACGATAAAAATCTTTTGCAGGTCTCTTCAGAAATAAAAGGAATACTGCCCAACGATTATAAAAATAAAATCGGGGAAATAATTTTTTCTCTTCTGCCTGCAGGTTCTATTACCGGTGCTCCTAAAAAGAAGACCGTGGAAATAATAAAACAGGCAGAAAATTACGAACGAAATTTCTATACGGGTATAGCAGGAATATTTGACGGAGAGAATCTCGATAGCTGTGTGATGATTCGCTTTATTGAACAAGAGGAAGAAAAATTATATTTTAAGAGCGGTGGGGGAATCACTTATCAATCCAATCCTGAAGCCGAATATAAGGAACTTATTGATAAAGTTTATTTGCCTATTTATCAAAAAGGGAAAAAATGAAACAACTCTTTGAAACAATAAAAGTTCTTGATGGAAAATTATTCAATATAGAATATCACAATAATAGAATGAACGCTGCACGCAAGGAATTATTTTCTGCCGATAAAATAATCTGTCTCGAAAATGCAATAGTGATTCCGCTTGAATTTGCAAAAGGGTTATATAAGTGCAAAGTAATTTTCGGCAAAGAGATAGAATCAGTTAACATCATTCCCTATAAGCCCAAGAAAATAGAAAAACTTGTTTTAGTTTATGATGATAAGATAGAATACAATTATAAATATCTCGACCGTACTCCGCTCGATGAATTAAAAAATAAATTTGCTCCGAAGGAGAATGAAGAGATAATAATTGTTAAGAATGGACTGGTTACCGACTGCTCTTACGCAAATATAATTTTCCGCGAAGTCGAAAATTATTATACACCCTCAACACCATTATTAAATGGAACTATGCGGCAGAAATTATTAGATGAAAAGAAAATTATTGAAAGAGAAATAAGAGTAAGCGATATAGAAAATTATTCCGAGATTCATCTTATAAATGCGATGATTGAGATAAGTGACAGAATAAATGTGGTTGTTTAACCAATTTTGCGTCCCGGATTATTTGAAAAAAATTGCGGTAGAAGAATAATTGCTATCACAAAATGAGATTTATAGTATGAATATCCGAATATAAAAAAATAATTTATCTTGACAATAAAAGACAAATAATATACGTTGCAATAACCAGCCGAGTTATTTAACGAAATAACATATATTATCGTTCTTTCTGCTATATGGAATGCAAATAAAAGTTTTTTTGGAGGTGCGTAATGAAAAAACTATTTACCTTTTTAGTCCTTCTCACTCTTCTCTTTTCTCAATATCAAATACTAGCTCAAGCTCCGCTTTCACCGCTACACGGACAACCAGATGTATCCGTTACACCAACTATTGCGTGGGATAATTATATGGGTTATGCAGACGCAGCCGCGGGTACTTATTCTATCCAAATTTATAAGAATGACTCAGGTGCTTATACACTCATTCGAGAGATAAATTTCATTCATCCTTGGGCCTTGGCATATGATGTGGATTTTCAATTACAATACAGCGCAAGCTATGAATGGTTCGTAAAGGGAAGCACTGAAGCGGTTTGGCATGGTAATTCAGGGGGTAATACCGGTCAGGGATTTACTTTCTTTACACTTACCCCTCTTCCGGCAGAATTAGATGCTCCTGTAAATGGAGTAACAGGAGTTAGCATAGAGCCGCAATTCACTTGGCATCCTTCAAATGCTGTTCCGAATGATTACCATTTTTATTTAGCAAAAGATGACGCTTTTACTCAGCCGGTTTATGATTTTCTAACTGATGCGACAACTTTCAATTATAATGAAATACTCCAAAACACTCTTCCTAACGTTAAACTCGATTATAACACAAAATATTATTGGAAGGTTGTATCGATTTATCCTGATAATAGTTTTTTGCCTCATGACGCAGATGCTAATCCCGATGAACTTCCTTCGGCGGTATCTCATTTTACTACTTTACCCGAAACGCAGTTGATGACAAGCTGGCCCGCTCATCTAAGCTCAATTAATCTGAATACATCAGTTATGTTCTCATGGGGACTTAATCAGCCAGTCGGGACTATGAAATTCAGATTACAGATATGCCAACAGACTGTAGCTCCAGTAGCCGCTGATTGGGCAAATGGTGCAATTACTACCACATATCCATTCCAAAACACAACTACAAAAACAGTTTCTAATCTATTCCAAGGGACAGATTATTGGTGGAGAGTGAAACTCTATAATTCTGCAGATCAGGTAATCGGTTATTCTGATGAAACATTTTTTACAACCGAGGGAGGTGCAACAGTTGTAGCCACACCTTCTTACCCAATTAACGGTGAAACAATTTATCAATTGAATCCAACTCTATATTGGTATATAGATCAATATGCAACGGGAGTAACGTATCGTGTATGGTATTGTCCCGATGCAGGTGATGCAAATATAAATGGAAGATTGGATGATGAAGCAGGAGCATTAAATTCAGGCGCATATTCATCTGATTTATATAAACAGCTTGCCGGATTATTAAATGGCAAAACATATTATTGGCAGGTGGAAGTTTATTATGCCGCTACCGGTCAAAGCAGTTTCTCGGCAATAGAGACTTTCAAAACCGAAGGACCCGGTACATTACTTAAACCGATAGCATCCTATCCAATTGACGATGTAACGGTTTATACCACTTCTCCATATCTATATTGGTATCTTGGAGGAAGCAGTGCCGGTTTGGTTTATGATTTAGAGTATGTAGTTTCTAACGGAGCATTTACAAATAATCCATCAGTCGGCTGTAATGATATTCCAGAACTTTATAAACAGATTTCAGGTTTGATTCCCGGAGTTACATATAAATGGCAGGTTAGAACTGATAATGGAGCAACTCAATCCGCATGGTCTGATGCCGGTACTTTTGTTGTGGCAGGTGGCGCAGCTAATACATATCCTATTGTCACTTATCCATTAACGGAAGAAACAGTTTATACAATTACACCAACCTTATATTGGTATCTCGAAGGATCAAATCTTGGAGTCACTAATTATACAGTTAAGTGGTATAAAGGAGCCGGAACACCCGGAGGCGGATGGTTAGGTTATGCCCCGGGAGCTAATGATGCAAATGGTGGATCAGTTACTGTACCTGCTACCGATACTTACGTACAAATCCCAGTGAATTTAACTTATGGTGCACTATATTATTGGGCGGTATCAGCAAATAATGGAATTGCTCCATCAGCATTTTCAGAGGGCTCATTTACAGTAGCTGGAGGTGCTGCTGCCGGAGTAGCGGTGCTTTCTCAACCCGCCAATCATGAGATCGTCTATGGACGTGATGTTAATTTCGGATGGTTTATGCCCGGAGGTACTTTCGGTGTAACTAATTATACGCTTACATATAGCCGTTCTGATGTATTCGCTATTGGTGCTGATGCTTATGGCGCAATAACTTCAAGCGTTACTTTAGATAATTTATTCATGACAGTTAATGGTCTAATACCCGGAGCTACATATTATTGGTATGTAACTGCAAATTATGGTGATGGTACTTCAGCTTCTTCGCTTCATCAAGACTTTACAATCTTCACTTCATCTCTTGCAGTTCAGCCGCGAATCGGTGGACCGGATAACTTAACTGTTCCTGTTGCTTCACCGGTACTTTCTTGGATAGTTCCATTTAAGACTAATACACTTTACGATCTCGAAGTTGCTGATAATGCAGGATTCGATAATAAGTCAGTTTATACCGGTATCAATTCTACATTTAAGAAAGTAGATGAATTAGAAAAAGGAAAAGATTATTTCTGGAGAGTTCAAGGAAAAGATACCGAAGGAAATACAACATATTACTCAGGTACAGGAAAATTCACTATTGATGCAAGTATTACAAGCGTAGAAGAGCAACCAATTCCGAACGAATATTCATTAGAGCAAAATTATCCGAATCCATTTAATCCGACTACTGTAATTCAGTTCAATATGCCAAAGAGCGGACTTGCATCTTTGAAAATATTTGATATATTAGGAAGAGAAATTATTACTCTTGTAAATGAAATTAAAGAAGCCGGCACTCATAAGGTTACATGGAATGGAATTGGACTTGCGAGCGGTGTCTATATATATAAATTAACTACCGGAGATTATTCTTCAATAAAGAAAATGGCATTAATAAAATAAGCTAAGGAGGATGCAATGAGTAAGGTTGGTGGTTTCGCGCTAATACTACTGATTTTAAGCGGCATTGCTTTAGCTTGCTATAGCTGTCATGTAACATATTTTCAGTAGTCATAGTAAAAATGAATGACTTAATTGTTAGTTGTAATTTGGATTAAAGTGTAAGAACTGGAGAAATTACAATGATCCAAATGAGTAATTAATTAAAGTTATTAATCATAAATAAGGAGATGAAAACAAGTAAAACTCGTTGTAGATTTTTTTTCGGAATTTATTGCGTAGAATTACTAATTCATTAAATTAAAAAAAGATATTAGAACCCTCGCCTCGGTCAGTCCCGGCGGGGGCTTTTTATTTTAAAAAGTAATTAAAAAGAATCTCTGTTGCGAATACTCCGGCGGGGATTTTGTTTTAAAAATAGCGATTGATTCAGAAGCATTCTCCACACATGCCCACTTTTTATCGGCATTATTTATTTATATCTATTCAGGGAAGACACATTTATAACCGAGCAGCCCGCTGCTTCCTTTTTGGTCTAAGCAAATAAAAACCGGTCCATCTGAACCAAGTCTAATCCCACAAATTCCAGTAAAATTTCGAAGTTCAGACATAGTAGCTATATAAGCAAAATAGTGATTTGGTATAATTCCATTAAAAATAATAAAGTCAGGCGTATTGGATAAGAATTTTGTGCTATCTAAAGGAAATAATTGATAAGCTTCTCTATCATTTATATCATTTCTATCGAAATGCAAAATTGTTATTCTCTTTTTTTTATGTATTAAACTTATTTTATTTTCAGAATTCATTATAGAAAAATCTTTAAAGAAATCGATCTCTCTATCTCCAATATGATTTGCAAATATCCTAGCATAACCGAGAGATTTTTCTTTTTCACCAAGCTCCAACACTAATTCTTCGATTGAACTGCCGAACACCTTTTTAATTAGGTCATCTATATTTTCTACTGGATCAATAAAAGGAGTTTGTGAAATAATATCACTTTCATGCTGTGGAAAACACTTAAGAGAAGGAATAAAAAACTTCACGGTATTGGGTCGTTCTCTTTTTATTAATTTTATTTTTTCTTCAATATCATTTATACGTTCTGCTTCTCCCGTTTTAGTATTAAAAGTACCGGTAAAAATAAAATCAGGATTAATTGGTTTCTTAAAAATATATGATACTAAAGCGGCACCGGCAGCAAAGTGGAATGAACCTCCTTTAATTTCAATTTTGGATTCCTCTGATTTCTCATTTAATAGTTTCCCAGAATATAATCTGTTGCGAAGTTTAAGAGTTATTCCCCAATTTAGTATTGTAGTATTTTTTAATGATGCTTGGATCTTATTCTGAATATTTCCAATTAAATTAAAGAGCTTGATTTCAGATTCGGAAATTTCTTCATTATCATCATAGTCAAGATGTTTATCAATTTCAATATTCTTTGCAGATTGAGCAATTACCACAGCTTGTATCGAACTATAATCCTTGGAGATAGAGGGAAATTCGGCTTCGCCAATTCTACCAGTTAATCTCATATTTTTAGTTATATCCTCTGTGGGAGCAAACAAGTTTTTATAAGTATCAAACTTTTGTTTGCTTAATTTATAGGAGATAAATTCATTATTAAGAAGTGAGCTTGCAGCTTCTTCCACTTTTTTCTTTTCCAAATTAGAGGAGTTATGATGACGTTCTGATAGCAGTTCTAACGCATCAGAATAATTCTCAAAACGAATAAATGTATCTAATTTATTGATCATTCCCAGCATTCCTGAATTTTATTGTTTCTGTAAAAAGTAATTTATCATCAAGGACAAAAGTAAACTCTAAATGCGGATTATTAAATAAAATTTCAATTGGAATATAATCGATTACATATATAAACTGATAAGCCTTCTTTTCCCATACAATATTATCTGAATTATACTCCTTTAAGAAAATGTCTGCTTTATGATTTTTGTAATCATCTAAAGTGTGAATAATTCTCAAATAAATTCTTTTAGATTCAAGAGCTACCAAATCAATTTCAAAAGAATCACTTTTGAATAACAAAACGGAAGCAAGTGAATTCTGCTTACATGGATCATTAAAATCCATATCTTTAGCAGCAAGAGCGTATTTGTATTCAGACCTACCAGCAAACCAAGGGGTAACTTCATCGCCAAACTTATCTGTCTCTTTTTGTTTAGTAAAGAAATCGTAAAGCATTTCTACCGGTTTAATAAGATAATTTAAGCTGTCTCGTTCAACAATTTTGAAATCGTATTTGTCGCCATATAGACCGGTAAATCTCGTTCCTTTACTTGCACGTTTGAAAATTTCTTTGTCGTAAGGTAAATTGTTAGAATAAAGAAAAACATTTAGTATTGCTTCTTTTTGTTCAAAGCTCGGCTCACCAATAAATCCCTCTAAATTTCTTACTAGCATATTACATTTAAGATCGGTTTCTATGGAAAAGGGGATAGTTAATAACTCATTGCCTTCAAGAAAAATATAGTCGCTATCATAAGCAAAAAGAGTTTCTAAAGAAATGGGAATGACCTGAATTAAATAACAGTCGGGAAATTCATTAACGTAATCTTCATCATCAAAAAAAGCGAATGGTTCAGGATCGGAAATTATAAAAACATATCGTGGCATGACGGCAAATGCAACTTCTTTATCCGGTAGTGTAGCAATATTTTTAGTGCTCCAGATTTGTCCTGCACGAGGCAATGGAGTGATTTTTTGGATTTTCTTGGAAGAAGGAATAGGGATAGCTTTATAATTTTCTATGAATTTATTATAGTCATTTTCTGAGTTTGTATCGAAATCAAATTCACCTTCCTTAATCAATTTTTCCATTTCATTATAATTATCCAAATTAATATCTAAGGAATGGAGATTTTCAACAATCTTTTTTTCTTGATCGGAACTCTCACCTTTGAAGTATCTAATTAATATATCTTCGGAAAGATATTGCGAGTGTAAATGTTCAATTGCCATCTTTGCTTTCCTTTAAAAATTCCTCGAATCGATTCAAATAATAATTACTTAATTCTCTGATTAAATTTAATTTTTGGTTATCGTCTAAAGAATACTTATTTACTGATAATAATAATTTCTCGTTTGAAGAGTTTATATCGGAATAATACACTGATTTTTTAATACCATAATATTTCATTATCAGTTCTTTTATTTCGTCCAAATCAATACTATCGGGAAGATTGTCAGTAGATTTAAACCGTTTAAGTAAATCGATCCCAAAAAAAACACTTTCTCTTTCAGAAAGTAATTTTATAAAATAGTTAAAAACTTTATGAATGCTTTCTTCAGACGTTATAATATTATTAGAGTCCGGAATTTTATAAGATTCCGATTTCTGCTTGTCAATGTCTTTAGAATTATCATTATTATTATCATCATTATCAGTTAGTTCATATTCATATCTTACTTCACTAATTTCTGATATATTGAGATTATTTTTAAGTATTTTTAAAAGTTCAGCATAAGAGATAGATTTTTGCATTTTAAGAACATCAATTGTTTCAAAGAATATCTCCGATAGGCGGGAATTTCGAGCTTGGTAAGGAGCGAATTTATAATCATTAAAATCTTCTCCATTAAAATCTTTTGCTAGAGATATGAATTTTCTATTTAGTAACTTGCTTTTTCCGGTTAATAAAAAAACAAAATTAAGACTTTTTAATATGTCTTTTAAGTCATTATTCAGTCTATTCAGTTCCGGATTAGCATCTAGATACTGCTTATCGTAATATTGATTAATTAAATAATATAATACAACGGATGCTTTTTCGTCATCCAAAGATTTTAGAAGAAATTTAATATTCTTCTTGATAAGTAAATTTTCGTATGCAATAGATTTCAAATCTTCAAATCGAATATCAAGATTCTTTCCACTTTTGTAAGTTTTTCCACTTTTGTAAGTTTCTCCACTTTTGTAAATTTTTCTCCTTTTAAGGATTTCTATTTGAGTATTAATTTTATCAAAAATAATTTTATCGGGAGCGACTCCTTCATTTATAAAACTATCTATTGCATTAAGAAGAGTCATATTAATTCTTTCTCCCTAAAATTTTATCTTGATAATAATTAGCTACCGTTTCTTTATATCGATGCACACAATCGGAATGTAAATATCCCTTTAGCTCGGAGTAGTGAGGATTAAAAATTTTAGAATTATCGATAAAAATAGTATGTGTGAATAAGGCATAGCTTTTAATATCGGGACAATGTGAAAGCGTAGAATCTTTTTGAAGAGAAAAAATAAAACATCCGGCTGGGCTATGTTTCCGAGAAGTAACAGGAACAAAATAGCATCCGTAAGATGAAGCTGCAATGGACTCTGTTTGAATGGAATAATGTTTTGGTTTGTTCATATCTCCAAATTTTAATATTTCTTTTGACATAAAAAAAATATCGCCAAAATTACAAGATGGCTTGGGGGCTAACTTTTTAATTAGTTTATCAACATTAAAATCCATGGGCAACACTTGATTTGTTAGTTTTAAATATATTAATAAGGGAGGGAAAAACAAATGAGAAAAATTATAGAATGAATAATTAATCCCACCAATCAAATAAACTACAAAAACCGTTTGCAATACCGCCACCGCCGATACCACCAATAATACCACCTAATGCTGCGCCAATAGCCGTGCCCACAATCGGAATTGCTGACCCCAGGGCTGCTCCATACATAGCACCACTTATTGCCCCACCTGTAGACCCAACGTTTTCAATAGTATTCTTAACGTAAGTACTGCCATCAATCTCACCGGAAGCTAACTTTATTGTATCAAGCCCTTGTTCTACTAAGCCAAAAGCAACAGCGGTGGCAGCATTAGAACCAGCAGCTTTTTTTAGACCTTGTTTCCCAATGTTTTTTGCTACCATTTTCCCACCTTCTTTTATAAGTAAAGCTGATACAGTTTTGCTTCCTGCTTTCACAGAGGATATTGCTGCAGTTTTTGCTACCTTAAGCGTAAATTCTTGTCCCGAAATATATCCCTCTTTTAGATCATTAAAGTTTTGAGCTGCAGCTACCCCGGCTTCTATTGCAACAGAAACGGCTGCGGCATTTACTGCCTGATTAGAAATATCCTTGAGGTTATTATTAAAGATTGATTTATTAGGTAGTTTCACGCCTTGATTATCTGCTATTCGAGTAGTGGTTTTAGAGGAGATTCCGGATGACGAAATACTTTTGCGTGATTTAAATTTTGCTTTCTTAAGAAGCTCTTTTGTTTCATCAGTAACCATAATTTTACTGTTATTATATTGTTTTGATGCAATTTTTCTATTAAGGTCATTTATTGAAGATGAATTGGTTAAATCTTTTGCTTGAATTCTACTAGTAATTTTTTTCCCTTTCATGATAACCATATCAGAAGAGGTGGATCTAGTGGATTTAGTTAACCGGCAGGATTTGCCATTAAGCATATTTTTGGGGGTAAGATTTATTTTGTCACGAAGAATTATTTCATGAATAGTTCCTTTAATTTGAGGGCACTTACCAACACGTTTAGTGGCTTCCATACCTACGAAATCATAGTAAGTCTCTCGCGTGTTGCCGGCATAATTTGCTTTACGCGATTTTTTTGATTTTTCTGATTTTTGGTTTGAAGCCGGCATTTTTATTCTCCTATTAAATTATGGTTTCCAAATTTCTAAAATTATTTCAAACTTCAACAAGATGGTACATCTAAATTCTCAAATAAATATCCACATAAATCCTCCTTTTTTTTATTTTCTCAATCCTTCTTTAACTTGTTAGTACTTCTAAATAGTAATAACCTCTTCTTTAGTAATATCATCTCTAGGTAAAATTTATTTTATCACTTCTTAAGATATAATTACTTTTACGATCAATATTATTGCACGTATATACGTTTCTAATAATCCTTAGTGAATACTTTTTATAATTATATAGAGTGTGGGAATTGAAATCTTTCCGAAAATAAGATGAAATAAAAGTAGTGTTTCTAAATACAGAATCTCTGCTTATCAAACATTATCAGAGGAATTCATGTCTCAATCCTTCTTTAACTTGTTAGTACTTTTAAATAGTAATAACCTCTTCATTAGTAATATCATCTCTAGGTAAAATTTATTTTATCACTTCTTAAGATATAATTACTTTCACGATCAATATTATTGCACGTATATACGTTTCTAATAATCCTTAGTGAATACTTTTTATAATTATACAGAGTGTGGGAATTGAAATCTTTCCGAAAATAAGATGAAATAAAAGTAGTGTTTCTAAATACAGAATCTCCGCTTATCAAACATTATCAGAGGAATTCATGTCTCAATCCTTCTTTAACAAGGTGGTGTTTCTAAATCACTTCCTAAGCTTGAGAAGATATTGCTTGAGTTTGGGCAGGTCTCAATCCTTCTTTAACAAGGTGGTGTTTCTAAATTGAACTGGGTTTAGCAAAGCAGAGAATTGCTCGAGATAAAATCAGTCTCAATCCTTCTTTAACAAGGTAGTGTTTCTAAATGCGGAAATTAACAGCAACACAAACCATTAAATAGTACATCCCCGTCTCAATCCTTCTTTAACAAGGTAGTGTTTCTAAATGATAAACTAACATCAAACCCATCCGGCTGGGTAACAGCTGGAATAATGTCTCAATCCTTCTTTAACAAGGTAGTGTTTCTAAATTTTGAGCCTTTCAAAGCAGATATCAAAGGCAACTATAGCAGCGTCTCAATCCTTCTTTAACAAGGTAGTGTTTCTAAATTCTTGCTTCGCTAGATTTAAGTGAAGCTGTGAAGAAATGGAGTCTCAATCCTTCTTTAACAAGGTAGTGTTTCTAAATATTGAAATCGAAATCAATAATCAGAAATTAATTGCGATATCCACTAAAGCGTCTCAATCCTTCTTTAACAAGGTAGTGTTTCTAAATAAATTTGTTGGACAGCTGTGATGATCACAAGTTAAGGGACTGGACAAGTCTCAATCCTTCTTTAACAAGGTAGTGTTTCTAAATAGTACCATATATTATTGAGCATCATATTAGCGCCCCGTCTCAATCCTTCTTTAACAAGGTAGTGTTTCTAAATATGTATGGCCCCAGATGTAATTTTGCGGGATTACAAAAAATGGTCTCAATCCTTCTTTAACAAGGTAGTGTTTCTAAATATCTACGGCTGCCGGTGTCGGCGGCACGTTAGGAACTCGTCTCAATCCTTCTTTAACAAGGTAGTGTTTCTAAATAGCCGGTTGTGAAGGCGACCACCATGCAGAAATGCTGTCTCAATCCTTCTTTAACAAGGTAGTGTTTCTAAATATTTATTGAAATAACAAAAACAACCCACATAATAATAATAGTCTCAATCCTTCTTTAACAAGGTAGTGTTTCTAAATACCATGCAGAAATGCTTGCTGGCGAATATTATGATGGTGTCTCAATCCTTCTTTAACAAGGTAGTGTTTCTAAATAATATACGAGAATTTAATATTTTAAAGGAAGAAATAGAAAAAAAAATTTAATTGATTGTCTCAATCCTTCTTTAACAAGGTAGTGTTTCTAAATGCCGGTATCGGCGGCACAATCGGAACTCAAGCGATTCAGCGTCTCAATCCTTCTTTAACAAGGTAGTGTTTCTAAATACCGTATCCGTGGAATGCGGTTTTTCCCTAAAGTAGGGATTATGCACATCGTCTCAATCCTTCTTTAACAAGGTAGTGTTTCTAAATTTGGCTCATTTGAGTCAAAAATGTTGGATGTTGTTGTTAAGTCTCAATCCTTCTTTAACAAGGTAGTGTTTCTAAATAGTTGCGCGGTATCGCACTAGCAATTCATTACATAGTAACCAACCGACTGTCTCAATCCTTCTTTAACAAGGTAGTGTTTCTAAATACGGATCGGTAAGTGAGTCCAATAAATTGGATTCCTGTACAGATAGAAGACGTCTCAATCCTTCTTTAACAAGGTAGTGTTTCTAAATGTAAAGAACTATTTGTTGTAGTTACAAAAGCTATTGAAAAGTCTCAATCCTTCTTTAACAAGGTAGTGTTTCTAAATTACTGTGAGCTTTGGAAGGGCAAACGTCCTTTAATTAATCCAGTCTCAATCCTTCTTTAACAAGGTAGTGTTTCTAAATAACAACAACTGTAGTAATACTTGCATCAGCCGCCGCCGGCATTGGAGGGTCTCAATCCTTCTTTAACAAGGTAGTGTTTCTAAATAATAAATGGTAGGTTTAACCTACCAAAACGTTAATCAAAGAGGAGAATACGCCATGTGTCTCAATCCTTCTTTAACAAGGTAGTGTTTCTAAATATGTTACAACATCTTATCTCCCGTCCTGGGATTATAAAGATGAGTCTCAATCCTTCTTTAACAAGGTAGTGTTTCTAAATACCATATATTTCAATCACTTACAATTTCTTACTTTTTTTAGTTAATTCCAAGAACTATTTATCTTCTTTTATAACAATAAGTTATAGCATTTATTTAATTTCTTCTCATATCTATCTATTAACTAGTAGTTTTCCTTAACAGAAAATAGGTGATTTTTACCCGTTTATTCTGTTTTTAGCTCAAAATCACAACAAAATTTCTTCTCATTTCATTTGTAGTTTTGTCGAATTTTTAGATATGAGAAAAAAGTACTAATCCGGGATGCGAATTTAACCTAAATTCTAATAGTAAATTAACCAATCTTCTCATTTCATTTAATAGGATAAAAAGTGTTTTCCTTATGAGAACTTTTTAAAAATTATTTTTGCTTTATATAAACGTTATAACTTATTTAATTACAATAAATTAACAAGTAACAGATCCAATTTTAAATCTTCTCATTTCTTTTTTAGATGAATTTATTTATAAATTCACTCAATCAATATGTTAAAGAACTTAATTCTTTTAAATAATTACCATTTTAATAAGTATGGTTTATAGGCTTTAGTCTCATCTTTAAGGTACGCGATCAATTCTTTAACTTTATCATACATCAAGTCGTTTAGTGAAGTAATTTTATCTCTATATTTTAGTTCGCAGTTAATCCGTTCAAGAACTTTTTTTGCTAATATTTTTCGCGATTCATCCGAAAGCATACCATCCTTTAATGTAATTTTTATACCTTTATTTAAAATGGCAATTACAGTTCTATCGGCAACAGGTGCCCGAAATGGTTCAATTAAATCATAAGCTAAAGTGGGTTTATTTTTCTGCTCGGAATGTAAAAAACTAATGGAGGGATTTAATCCTAAGACCGTAATTGAATTAATAATACGGGAATACAATATTCCATAAGAATAATTCAACATAATATTAACCGGATTCTTGGCATCTCGATGTTCTCTGTAATCAAAATTACAATGTGAAGGTAAGAAAATTTTTATTAAATGCCAATATGCCGCCGCAGCACTTCCCTCGTATCCCATCAGTTTTTCTCTAACGTCTTTTAATGGTAAATCTAAATCTATCTCTTTTATTTTTATTAAAATATCCTCCATACATTTTAGCTCTGAATTCAAAACAATTTCTTCTTCAGAAGAAAATATCTTATTCTTGCTAAAATATTTAATAACACTCGCCTGATTCCTTATCTTAGCATCGATTATGCTTAACGCAACGTACTTCGCTTTCCTGCCATCAAATGCCTGAGTTTGTTTATCGGTAATAGAGAGAAGGGGATTGGCAGCCGGTACCAGGAAAGCAAAAGGTTTACCGAGTCCATCAAAATAATTCACTCGTATATTTTTCTCTGCACAAAGTTTTACTGCATCATAGGTAATTGTTACACCCTTATTATTCACCATTATACTTTTAATTTTATCGGCAGAAATTGAGGAAGTAATTTTTCCTTCTTTTTTAATTGTTAAATTAAAACCGGATTTGCCAATTTGTGAAAATGCACCCGAGACCATTATATCTAAACTCTCATACCACACTTTTTGATATTGACGTCTTTTTTGATAAACTCCTCTATTGATAGAATTTTTTAATTCCTTTTCTCCATTAAGTTCTTCTGGGAAGGATAAAATTTCATTTATAAATATATTTTTTTGAGTGTAATTCTCGGGTGAAATAAAATTAATCTTATTAAGAATTTCCTTCGCTTCAGTCTTATTTTTTATCTGTTTTTTATAAAGAAGGCGAGAAAATCTACCTTTTAATTCTTTCGCTAAGAGCGATTCAAGTTCACCTAATTGATCTGCCGTATCAAACTGAAGGTAATAACGGTTCAGTCCCTCAATTTGTTTATTAATTTTAGAGCTTAATTCAGCGAGAGAAGAATTAACAATGGTACGAGTGATATCCGACTTAATTTTTATAATTTTCTTGGGATCAATTTTTCTAAGTTTATTAAAAAACTCAATGCCGCAAAAAGTAAAGGGCGCTTCATCGCTATTTATTACGTTAAAATCATCTTTGTTTAACCGGAGCATTAATTTTTCTCTAAGAAAATTAATTGTGAATTTTAGTGCTTCTTCTACTTTATCTTTTTCGCCTCCGATAAGAATAATATTATCAGCGTATCTTACATTAATATAATTAAGGGCTTTCATCTCTTTATCATAATCATTGAGATAAATATTAGAAAGCAGGGGAGATAGAATGCCTCCTTGTGGAATCCCTTTGCCCATATCAATATATTTGCCGTTTTTAGAAATAAATCCAATTCTTACCCACATCTCAATCAATCTCAAAATTTCCGGCTGTGGAAAATATTTTTTCGATTTTTCATACAGAATGTCTCTATTTATAGTATCGAAATAATTATCGATATCGATAGGAAGAACGAACTTATTTTTTCTTTGCAGGTAATCCCGAATTCTATTAATACTTTTATTATGACTTTTGGAAAAGCGATAAGCATAGCTCGAATCACAAAAGGATTTATCTATCTTTTCATCATAATGAAACTTTACGCAAAGCTGAAGAATTTTATCGCGGATAGTAAGCATAGAAAGTGGGCGAAATTCGTTGTCTTTTTTTTCGATATAAATTCTTTTGTATGGTTCGGGGATATAATTTCCAGAAACCGTTTCACTATATAGCTGGTTTAAATTGAGATCATGTCCGGAATCAAATTGAGCGATGGACACATTATCAATTCCGCCTCCGCTCCCTTTTTGTTTTACTATTTTCCACGCATGAGCTAAATGGTCTTTTGCAAATACAGTATTTAGGATATCCATTAACCATCCATAAATTTTTATTCAATATCGAGGAAGCTTAATCTCTTAATTGAATATTCTGCACCAATAAAAATTATTTTATTATTACATGATTCGCACAAAGGGAAAAAATAAATCGAGCTATCTTTTTTATTAATTAATTTTTCTAATTTTTGCTTTAATTCCGAGAGTTCTTTTTTAGTTAGCGAGCATTCGAACATACTGTATTGAATACGAACGCCGTACTGCTCTAAAACCTTAGCAGCTTTAGAGCGAATACGGTCGGACGAAATATCGTAACTAACTATATACTTCATTATACCTTAGTAGGAAGAGGTAGAACAGGGCGAGTGGAATATTCGTTTACTTTCCCCTCAGGTGTCCTATGCTCTATTTCCATATAACGAGTTTTGGCATTAACAGGGTTACCATTAAAAACAAGCATCGTAAATAATTCTTTCATTCTTCCCATATTCATAAATTCATTTAAGCTACTATTGCTCTCGGCGGATGTAGTATTATTTAACTTATTGATTATATACTGAGCAAAGACGGTTTTATACTTTTCAATATTATCTTCTTTCAAGCCATTTAATTCTGCCTCAATTTTTTTATATCTATCGGTTCTATCGGATAATTTTAATATTGGTGTAATCCTGATTGAGCCCAAACCAAGAGGTTTACCCATACCGATTTTATGTGCACAGTTTTCAGGTAAGTCCAGGGAAGTTAATAAAGCTCCGAGTTCGACTTCTGATAGATTTTCAAATCTTATTTTACTGTTAAATTCTCCTTCGATAGGTTTAATAAGTGTATATTGTTTAGGATGCTTAGTTACATCAGAAGCATTTGCAATCCACTCATTTCCAATCCTATGCCAATAAAGTTTATTTCCGCGAATAGTGATATCTTCAGAATTATAATCCTTTAATCCATACCAACCGGAGAAATCACCTCTATTGTTAAATTTTGGAGTAATCCCCTTTTGAACTAAATAATGCTGAAAAGTTGTAGGTTTTGGTGACGCCAAAATTTGAGGATGAGAAGCTTCATGTTGTTTTACTAACTTGGTTAAAAAAGCATCTTCAAAAAATACTCTTCCTGCAAATTTATCTTTATCTCCAAATATTGCGTGTATAATATCAACACCACTATACTCAATATTGTCCTTTGGGATAAAGTTTTTAAGAGAATTATTATAGGCAATACGGAATATTCCGGTATATCCAAATCCCGTAACTTCACCACCTTCTTCTGTATAGAAGCAGGGGATATATTTTTCTAGACTATCTTTTAGAATTTTTAATAGATCAGTGCCTTCTTCTCTATTAGTATCATTAATATAGTTTTCAATTACGTTTGCGGCAAACGACAATTTTTTGGCTGAGGTATCGGCTTCCGGAACAATCCAATGTAAATGCTTTCCTTGACTACCACCTGGGATCCAGCCGGTACATACTAAATATCCTTCTTTACTATTATTAAAATAAGTATCACTTATTTTTTCGATTTTTGCATAATATAAAGGTTTTGTATGATTTCTATGAACAATTGGAATTTTAGGTTCAAAATAAATTTTATGGGAACTCGGTTTATAATTTATATTTTTTTCGTACTTTTTTCTACCATTTCTTATTATCTCATTTCCATTTCTATCCAAAACAGGTAATTTCATGTATAGTGAAATAATTCCCGAATTAATCGCATCCTTTTCTTCAATTCTATAATGAAAATTACCACTTAAGAATTCTTTAGCGGGGATTATATAATATTCGTTTCCTTCTTTTGTTAAATAACCCCCCTGAGTTATTTGAGTATATCCACTATTTTCTTGAGTAAGAATTTTGTTCGTATAATTATCTCTAAGGTCTAAAGACTTATCCGCCATAGCCCTATACAGGAATTTTTTATCTTCTTCAAAAAATTCAAATTTGCTATAACTCATTATTTCGACCAAATTACGAGTCATTCCTCTAAGCGAACTACCGGGAATTCTTTCTTTCCCTCCCGGAGAGAAGAATTCCGGAATATCTTTACTTTCAGTTTTCTTCTCTATCTGTTCCGAATCAACAGTATCTCTTATATAAATAGGAGTTTTAGTTTCTATTTTTAATCCAATTTCACCTGTAAATCTTTTAATACCTTTTTGTTCATTAGTATAAGTCAAAAATTCAGGCATCTCTTGAGCCGGAACCACGTCATCATTTATAGGAACAAAGTTATATGGTGCACGTGCGACATAATCTTTTGGAATATCAATAGAGTGATTGCTATCTTTTTCTTTTGCATTAAATTCAGGAGTATTTTTCCGCTGATTAATATCTTCATCGGGTTTTTCGATACCTAAAGCAGCATGAATATTAGAAAAATCTATTTTTTCTTTCTGTCCCATCTTATTTCCCTCCGAGTTCTTTATTATCTTTTCCAAATGTGAAGCCGATTAGGCGGCTATCGGTGTAACTATATTGTCCTGCTTCGTTCAACGACAGGTAATTACGAGTATGGATTTTTACTCTGTCTTTAGGATTTCCCGGTTTCATTTCCGGCACTTCAAATGGCAGCGCTATCGAAGTTCCTCTTTCCTCGCTTATAATATTTCCTTTAGTCTCCGTGCCGAATAATACCTGATGTGCATCGACTGCCAAGCTGTCATCACCTTCTTCATCTTTGCGATAACGTGCTTTTAATTCTCCGTTCGTTTTCCATATAAGCAATTCTTCATTCTTATTAAATACTCTTAATTTCTGAAGATGATTTGAATCAATTAACTGTGAATCTCCGTCAATAAATTTACCGCTGCCAAATTTTCCGACAAGTACATTATTATTAAGAAAAGCTAAGAAGTAAGAATCATCTTTTATCTTTGCAACAATAGAAGTTTCAAGCGAATTGGAATCGATAGTAACAGATTCTGCTCTGCTTTTTATTTTTATTAACTCAAGTCCATTATTTCCCATTTGATACCCCCAACTCATTTATTAGTGAATCGACATATTCCTGAAGCGATACAAACTCCTTAGTGTCATTACGGGTCAATTTATATTTTTTGCCATTGAAATTAATCTCGGCAAGAAGACCTTCAAAAACACCGCGTCCTACATTTTTCTCACCGCCGATAGCAAGATCGCCTGTCCATAAATCTTTAATAATAAGAAGCATTAATCCTGCCTCGGCTTCGGAACAGTCTTTAACCGAGAAATTGAGAATTAAGCTTGGCATATTAGCTGCATTAGTTTTATAGAACAATGCGAGTGAATCATATAAAGCAGCTTTCATCGTCCCGCCCGTGAAGCGATCAAGAGCAATGCGGTTCTGTAATTCTGCAATGTATTGTTCAATTGTAGTTTCTTCTACTCTCAATCTTCCGGCTTTGCTTTTGTATTTATGCTCTATTTTGTTTCCGTCCGGTTTTACAACATAACCGAAAAGATTTTTTATAAATTGAGGTTCTTCTTCATTTGAATTAAGAAGAGTATTAACAATACGTAAAGCCCTGTTGCGGATTGCACCTTTAGTACCGCTGCCTGTCATTACGTATTTACCGTCCGATTTAATATTAACAGCATCGGGTTCATCACTGCTTGTAGGATAGGAGCGCTGAATAAAGGAATTTTTTATATTCAACGATAATGATGCTGTAAATTTATTCTGATTTTTTTCATAAAGTTGCGGCTGTTCATTATCTTTCACTATCGGAGCTTCTTTATCGGAAAGGTATGCAACAAAATTTTCCTTATTTGAAAAATCAAAATCACAAAACTTCTTATCATTGAGTTTGATTTTGCCAAGTCCATTGGTTGATTTAGCGCCAAGCCGGAAATCGGTATTATCTTCAAGCTCGGAAATAAGTGTAGATAAAAGTTTTTTGATTATTTTTTTATTCTTTTCAGAATAAGGAGCGTCAATCTTGAGGGAAAATTTTGCTCCTTTAGGAACTATCTCGTAATCGTATTTATGATGTTCGATTACTATACCGGTCTTTGGGTCAATAGCAATTCCATCTCTAATTTCGGTAGATTTATTTTCACCTATTAGTAGAAGATCGGAGCAGAGAATAGAGCTGGCTTTAGCGTTTTGCTTATCAGTAAATCCCCATATGTCTTTTAGCTCTTTATCATCGTTTTTGGTTTCGAAGTTATTCATTATATGCGATTTAATAGCACCAATAAAGGAAGTTGCGGGAATAAATGGTTTTCCTTCTGAATCACGAACTACATCGATATCGGAAGTCTCTGCTTCGCCGCTGCCGATTAATAAGGGGCTGTTTAATGCGATCTTGCCTGTTAATCTATATATACCATTAATCATTTTTTACCCCCATTATTTTTTTTGCGTAAGGAAACTAAAAATGTAGTTAAGAATAATTGAGTAAAAGAGAATTCATTTATTTTGCCATTAAGAACAATTAGTGGATTTTTTATTTCCTTATATTTTTCATTCATTTTAGTTATTAACTCATTAATATTAATATCATTTTTATATTTTGATTTTATTAAATATTCTAATAGATCAGTATTTCCAATATGACATTTTTTATACTTATCCTTTGCGGTATCACGTATATTATTTATTTCCCTTAAAAATTGTTCTTCGTTTGTTGCTTTTTTAATAAGCGATTCTATTCTTCCAATCTGCGAATTTTTGAGTATTCCCACGCCACGTGCTTTTTTATAAGCAGTGAGTTTTGCTTCCTCTTTGATTTTGGAGATAACAATATCCTCTATTGTACTAATAGCGTTTGCAGGAATTTCTGAAGGTAGAGAATTATTTTTTGCTTTAATGTAATCGGCTTTTTTCAAATTAGTGCAGTTACCAAGAATGTGAATTGAGCCGAAACCTTCGTTTCTTCTTTCGCCGATACCGATCTGTATTTTCTTCAACAGCTCTTCTTTAGAGAGAGAGCATCCGGTAATTAAAAGAGATGATCCTGCAGAGAATGCAATATCAGATTCTTTCTTTAGATTCCATATACCGACATAATTTTCTACACTTACAATTTTAAGGAGTTGATTCTCAATTTTGATATTGTCACCAAAAAGTTTTTTTAATTCTGTTTCCAGATCAGAAGAAGATCCCGAAGAAAAACCATTATCATTATAAATGATTGTATCGGAAGCAAGTAAGAGAGTAAATTTTGCCGGTTCAAAATCAGCAGGTGTTGACTCTTTTCCATCAATTAGTTTAATTGAGAACAAAGTTTTGCCATATTGAGTATTTTTAGATCTACCGAGATTAATATGATTGCAAGACTTTAGGAATGCTTCGAATTTGCCAAATAATTCATCGGGAACATTAATATAGCCCGTAAAACAAGAATCTTCTTTAATCGATTCGTAATTAAAAAATATACTCTGCTTAACTGCACCAGTTTCTCTATCTACCTCATGATGAGGATTAAGTTTTCTTTCAACGAGAATTTTTGTTAAAATATTATCTTTAATAATTGCGGCACCACTAAATTGCTTCGTCTGCTCTGCGGGACGTTTCTCAAAGAATAGATCATGCAGTGTATCTGATTTTAATTTTTCATATTGAATAGAAAATGGAATAGGAAATGAAGGTTCATTTTTCTCTTCGTTTGCAGGATGTGCATCTTTAAAAATAATTTTTCCCGAAAGAAACCAATCATAAAAATCCTGATTAAGATGTGCTTTACAATCCTTAATATTATTTTCTTTTATGAAACATGAGGCAAGAGAGCCAATTAAATTATTAGCCGGAATATATGATTTAGTGGCAATCATATTTATATCTCCCGATGATTTGGAGATAATAACCGGTGATTTAGTTTTTAAAGAATATAAAAGAGTTTTCAATTTTCACCTCCGGCTTTATAATTGGAAATGGAATCAATGGCTTGCTTATTGAGTTCATCATTATCTATAAAGCATTTAATTTCGCCGAGCCCACGAGTTCTTTTAGAACCGATTCTCTTAAGATTTAATGCTGCAAGAGCAAGAAGGTGAGTTGATTTATCGTCTAATTTATCGAACACAATTTCGCCCTCGAAAGTAATTTCTTTATTAAGTACGCGTACAGTTCTAAAAGAATGCTCTTTAGTAATTCCATCTTCAATCTCGGTACTTCTTCTAATATTTGTATATGAATCAATAATGGAATCAATATTAAAATCATCATTTTTATTTTTAATCATGTAATTAAAAACGGCTTTAGTTTTTTCGTAATCGGGAATAAAAAGATTATCGAAACGGATATCAACAGAGAATTGAGAACCTTTCTTGCCGAATATTTTTTCTATATCCTCTTTTTTATATAGTTCAACTTTAGCATAATTAAGGCGTTCTACGACTTGAAGAGCGGAATCGCGGAGGCAGCCCTTAACACGGCGAGCAGGGATATAAGGAATACCCACTTCATCATATACAACATCACTATCAATTATAGCACCGAATCCATCGCCTGATCCGATCATAGTATCCGATAGCAATTTAATTTTCAATCTTTGTTTATCCATTATTAATTCCCTCCTTTTATCAGTTGCTTAGGATAAAATTCTAAAAGCTCAATTATATCAAGATATTTAGTAGCTCCATCGACAAATAAACTATTTTGTGTTTTATCGGAATAAAGATTAATCCTGAGTGAATTAAGATGATCAATAAATTTATTTTGAGCAGATTCGCCCTGCGAAAGAACTTCGCGAAGCTCTTTAATTTTATTATTGGCAATTATAAGTTTGCCGTTAGAATCTCTCTTATTAAAGAATTTAATTTCGTTTTCTAAAGCCGAAAAATCTTCAAGGCGATACGGTCTTGAATAAAGTTTGCCTCTTTCGGATGTATAATGCAGATCTCTAATTTCCTCGAGCGAACCGGAATAACCGCCATAGGAGATATGGAAATCGAACCAATTCTCTCCTTCTTTTCCATTATCGATTGAAGTGCGTCTTTTCTTTTTAGCATTATCACAAAGTTGTTCTGCAATTTTATATCCGCGATAGAAAGGAAATTTTGTGTTTTGAATTGCAACACCGGCACAGGTGGAAAGTTTCTTGCCACCGGGGAGTTCCAGTTCGGACATATATTCCATAAAGAGTTTTGCCAAATAAATACCTAGCTTACCCTCGCTAACGAAAGTAATGTCATCGCCACCGAGAATAATAGAACGGAGAGGAAGAAAAATACTATCCTTTACATCTTTATCCCTCAAGTCAAGCAGATCTTTATATTTATTATTTTCTATATCTTCGACAACATGTTCCAAAAGTTTATCAAAAGAATTTTTAACATGCTCTTTAATTTTAGCTGAGAGAGCTCTTGTTTCTTCAATCGTTTCAATAGATTCAAATGTAAGACCCATATCGTTGCCATCAATATGAACAATGGCTATAAAATTTTCGTGATTTATTCTTTGACCAAGATTATCAAGTCCATTTGTAAGTTTATAACCGGGGTGATTATCAGCAAAATCGTTTTCTTTTTTAGATTTTTCCGAAGAAGAAAGTTTTGGCTTAATGGTGGAGGAAACATAGTTATCTTCAGCGAAAACATCCATTGAAAATCCCGATTGAACGCACTCGGCAGTAATGCCGTGACGTGGAATTACTGTATTAGCAGGGTGTTTAGATTTATTAATAGCTAAATCCTTAAACAGGTCGTTCTTCCCATTTTTCCAATCGATTTTATTATTGCCGTCAAGATCGAATCTTTTAATAGCCGAAGCGAAACCTAAACCCGGAGCAACCATTAATAGATAAAGGGAAAATTCCTTAATAAAATTTTTAGCATCTTCTTCGGTATCGAAAAACATTATTTTATTGCCGCCACCATCGTAGCCAATTATTTCATTATTATTTGCCGGGGATTCTTCTTTTTTAATTTGGTCAATTGATTTTTGACTGAAGATATCAGCATAAGAGGGAATGTTTTTGAAAATGTTTTCTAAAAGGTAGGATGCACCAAGATTATCATTAAGCATATTGCTGCCAAATACATAAGCTTGGATTCCGGTGAAGTCTATTACTACACAATATTTTTGTGCCATTAAAACCTCTTGTTTTTTTTTATTATAATAGAGTATTGAGTTTAGAATTTTTCCAGAATGCGAATGGAAATAATTATTTTGGTTTGATTTATTTGTATGCCCTTGAATAATTTGAGATAATGTTAAATTATAAAAAAAACATATAACTTAAAACCCAAATATTTAATCAAACCTGCTGTCCTTTTTCATAAATATAAAAAATATTCAATTATCATTTAAAATATTTCAATTGGCGGGTTTTATGAGGTTTTCTTGTCGATTATAGTTAAATTTAAGGCTAATATTTTACTAATTTGGATTAAAGATTATCATGTTCAGAAAAATGTTGTTTTCTATTCTATTTATTGCCTCCATTACTTATTCCCAAAACATTACACTAAAAGGAAACGTAACAGATTCGGAATTCGATTTACCGATTCATGGAGCAATCGTTTTTATTAATAATAATTATTATTACACAAATTCAAATGGGAATTTTTGGATTCCTAATTTATCGGAAAAAGAATATTCTATAAAAGTATATCATCTTGGATATAAATCGATTGATAAGAATATAGTTATCGATTCTTCCACTCCGCAATTAATGCAGTTCGATCTGATACCAACGATTATAGAGATGGATGAAGTGATTGTAAGTAGCCAAAAAACAGGTAAGGTATTGCGCCAATCGCCCTATTCAGAAAATTTAGTTACGCAAGCAGAACTACAAGTCAAACCTTTCCAATCACTCTCCGATGCACTCGATAGAGAAGCGGGATTAGCTATTATTCGCGATGGAATGTGGGGTACGGAAATTTCTATTCGTGGTATGAACCGACAAAACATCGTAGCATTAGTCGATGGCAACCGTATGGAAACCGCCACTGACCTCGCCGCTCGTTTTTCGTTAGTTGATCTTTCTGATATAGAAAGGATTGAAGTAATCAAAGGAGCTGCATCATCGATATATGGTTCGGGAGCAACAGGCGGAGTAGTGAATATAGTTTCCAAATCGCCCTATTTTAATGAGGATTTTTATACGAGTGGAAATGTTTCTACCGGGTATAATTCCGTTAATAATTCATCACTTTTTTCTGGAGCAGTTTTTAGCGGTTCATCTATCTGGTCTGCTAAACTAAGCGGTTCTTTCAGGAAAGCTGATGATTACAAAAGCGGACTCGGTACAACTGTAAAAAACAGCCGATTCAAAGATTATAGTTTTTCGGGTGCTTTTAATTTTATTCCCACTGAAAATCATTTACTAAAATTAGATTATCAGCTATTTAAGGCGGAAGACGTAGGTATTCCGGGTGCAGAACCATTATTCCCTGCGAATGCTGATTTAAGATATCCGATAGAAAAAAGGGAAATGATTGCGGCTTCTTATGAGATTCAAAATATCTCGGATGTAATTACAAAATTGACAGCCAAATTTTCACATCAATTTATCGTAAGGGATGTAGAAAATATTCCTCATATAGTTCAAAATGTTCCTGCTTCGGGGACTAATCCGGCACGTAGAGTAAGTGTACTAAAAATTTTACCGGGTGCGGATCATAATAATAATAGCGCACAAGTTTTTGCAGAGCTATCTCTCGCCCCGACAAATAAATTAGTAGTAGGAATAGATTATTGGAAACGCGACTATGAAGGATTGCGTACAAAAGAGCAGATGATTGAAGTACTTAATCCTGCCGGTGCTGTAGTAAAAACTATTTATAAAACTATTGCCGAAAGTCCGCTTCCTAATTCAAGTTTTCAGAGTATTGGTATATTCGCTCAAGACGAGGCACAAGTAATTGAGGACGTTCTAAAACTTTCGATTGGTGCACGTTTAGATAGAATTGACGTTAAAGGGGATAAGACACTTAATCCGCTTTATGATATTACGGATGGCGTAAGGAACGATCACCCTGCCGGTCAGAGTGTAATCTGGAATGATACAAATTTCGATGATATCTCTTATAGCGGTAACGTGGGTGCAATCTATTCGCTTACCAAAAATTTGGATTTCACTTTAAGTCTCGGTTATTCATTCCGCTCTCCATCGCTCGAAGAAAGATTTCAATATATAGATCAAGGGAGTGTAGTTCGCCTAGGCAATCCATCGCTTGATCCTGAAAAAAGCAAGTCGATAGATTTCGGTATTCGTTATTATGGAAACAATTACAAATTAATTTCGAGTATTTTTTATAATAATCTGACTGATTTAGTTGTCGAGGTTCCGGGAACGTTTGAGGGACGCGCAGCACGTATTAAGCAGAATGTAGGCGAAGCACGTCTTTATGGATTTGATTTGAGCTATCAAAATAATTTTTATGGTGATAATGTATTTTTTAGTTCGCTCTCATTCGTAAAAGGTGATGATATTACGAACGATACAAGCCTGCCCGAAATCGCCCCATTAAATGGAACTTTAGGTGTAACAATTAGCATAGTAAAGAATTTGCAAGCAGAAGTTTCTTCTACTTTATTTGCCGTACAAAACGATCCAGCACCGGGAGAGAAGGCAACCAAAGGATATGCACTTTTCAATGCTTCCTTAGTAACTAAGCCGATACTTTATGGTGGAATGAATTTCCGAATTTCAGCCGGAGTGGAGAATCTATTTGATAAAGCATACGTTAATCATCTTTCAACGAATAGAGGTTTGTCTTCGATCGATCCGGGCAGAAATATTTATCTTAAACTATATGCCGGATTTTAATTACTGATGAATTGGTTCGTACTTTCATTTATATCTGCAATATTTTCAGCAGCAGGAGCGATTACTGAAAAGAAATCGCTCCTCAATTTTGATCCGCTTCGGTTCTCGTTTTGGTCATCATTTGTTACATTAATTTTCACTATTCCATTTTTCTTTTATGCCGTCTATCCGCCAAATGCGGATACGAGCTTAAATTTTTTATTTTTTAAGACGATTTTAAGTGCGGGTGCATTTTATTGTGTAATGATTTCCATTAAGAATTTAGAGATTTCGGAAGCACTTCCGTTGCTTGCACTTTCACCCGGATTTATTGCAGTGTTTGGTGTGCTTCTAATTGGTGATGATTTATCGATTCAACAATGGAGCGGAATTTTATTAATGTTAGTAGGCACTTATGTACTCGAACTTAAGAAAGGGAACAATCATTTCTTCGATCCTATCAAAAATCTTTTTACAGGCGGGAAATATAATTATATAATTATTGCACTCTTTTTATTTACAGCTACTTCATTGATCGATCGCGTATTATTAAAAGATTTCAAACTTCCTCCATATACATTTATGGCATATCAGCAGTTATTTTATGTAGTTATTTTCGGAGCGGCATTAATGGTATGGGGTAAAAGGTCAGCGGCATCAAACAAGTTTTCTCGTGAAATGGTAATTTTACTTCTCCTCGTGGGAATTTTTACACTAATTTATAGATATACACAAATCGAAGCTGTAAAACTCGCACCTGTGGCACTTGTAATTTCGGTGAAGCGGCTTTCGATACTCTTCGCAATCATTGCCGGCGGCAGGATTTTCAAAGAAGATAACATATCAAGAAGAATTACGGCTGCAATATTAATAATTGCCGGCACAGCACTTTTAGCATAACTTTTTATTATTATTATTCTCACAAAAGAGGCAACCATGAAATCGATACTATATTATACAGGACTATTAATTTTATTTATTACACTCAACACGAATGGGCAAGGATTTTTACGAGTTGAAGAGAAAAAAATAGTAGATGAAACCGGGACGCCTGTTTTATTAAGAGGGATGGGGTTAGGCGGCTGGATGGTACCAGAAGGATATATGCTCCAAACTTCCTCCTTCGCAAATTCAGCTCATGAATTTCGTAATAAGATAATTTCAGTTATTGGAGAAGCTGAGACCGATAAATTTTTTAAGTTATATCGCCAAAATATGGTTACCAAAAAAGATATTCAACAGCTTGCCGAGATGGGATTCAATTCGATTCGCCTTCCGATGCACTACAATTTATATACTCCAAAAGATAAACCATTTGAATATATTAATGAAGGATTCGAGCTAACTGATACCTTACTTGCATGGTGTAAAGAATATAAAATTTATTTGATACTTGATCTTCATGCTGCTCCGGGTGGACAGAGTGATGATAATATTTCCGATTATATTCCGGGTGAGCCATCTCTATGGGAATCCGAAACAAATAGACTTCGCACAATCGACCTATGGAAAAAACTTGCCACTCGTTATGCTAATGAAGAATGGATCGGCGGTTATGATCTTATTAATGAAACAAAATGGAATCTGCCAAATAGTAATAAGCCGCTCCGTGATCTTTTTATCGCAATTACGAATGCCATTAGAGAAGTGGATAAAAAACATATTCTCTTTATTGAGGGAAATTGGTATGCTACTGATTTTACGGGCTTAACTCCACCATGGGATAATAATATGGTTTATAGTTTCCATAAATATTGGAATAATAATGACCTTAATTCCATTTCCGGTTATATGTCGATGCGCCAGCAGAATAATGTGCCATTGTGGTTAGGTGAGTCTGGCGAAAATTCTAATGCTTGGTTCACTGATGCAATCGAGCTAATGGAAGCAAATGATATCGGATGGTGCTGGTGGACTTTCAAAAAAATCGGCTCAATCAATAGCCCTTGGAACATAAGAAAATCTACCGGTTATGATGCTTTACTTAAATATTGGAGCGGGACGGGTTCTAAGCCTTCGGTTCAGGCGGCAATTACCGGCTTAACTCAGCAGGCAATCTATTTTAATAATGATAACTGCGAGTTTAATGAAGATATGATCGATGCAATGTTCAGGCAAGTTTCCACGACCGAACTCAAGCCATTTCGCGAAAATAAAATTCCCGGAATTATATTCGGCTCTGATTATGATTATGGAAGATTTAATATTGCTTACCGCGATAATGATTATCAAAATGTTAATTCCGGAACTTGGAATAATGGCTGGGTTTATAGAAATGATGGTATCGATTTAGAAAGCTGCTCCGATCAATATACAAGCGGATATAATATTAGTCATATCGCTACCGGTGAGTATGTTGTTTATACTATTGATGTGGAGCAAACAGGTACATATAGAATAAGTTTAAGGACTTCTGCAAATAAAGCAGGCGGAAAAATTTTACTTGCAATAGACGGCAGTAATGTTGGTTCGACTATTGATGTCCCTAATAGCAATGGTTGGCAAAATTGGCGTACTGTAACAGGTCCTGATGTGGTTCTATCGGCAGGTAAACACACATATCAGGTACGGTTCTTTTTCGATGGATATAATTTTAATTATTCTCAATTTGATTTGATCTCTTCTCTTGCCAAAGAAGAATTGCCGGCAGAATTTTCTTTAGAACAAAATTATCCTAATCCGTTTAATCCAGAGACTACAATTAATTATCAATTACCGAAGCAGTCGAAAGTAGTATTGAAGATTTTTGATGTATTGGGTAATGAAGTAATGGAATTAGAGAATGGAATAAAAGAAGCAGGAAATTATTCAGTGAATTTCGATGCCGCAAAATTAGCATCTGGAATTTATTTCTACCGCATTATGGCAGGTGAATATATGCAAGTAATGAAAATGATCTTGATGAAATAACGACAAAATAATTATTTTGGGTTGATCCGCTCCAGTCGTGAGCGGAGATGCCTCTCTGAAAGTCCGAGCATTCTCGCCGCCGCACTTTTATTCCCGCCACTTTTTCTTAATGCCTCTTCAATCAACGTATTTTCATAAGCATTCATTTTTGTCTCGTATCCATCATCTAAATTAAGTGGATCGAGTAAAGTATTAGAGTGAGAGGAAAGTTTGAGATTTGGGAAATCTTCCATCGTAAGTAATTCGCCACGTGAAAGAACAATCCCTCTTTCAATTATATTTTCGAGCTCTCGGATATTGCCCGGGAAAGAATATTTTACTAAATAATCGAATGCCTCTTTCGAGATACCCGAAATTTCTTTAGTAGTGAGTTTTGAATATTTTTTAATAAAATGATCGATTAATAAGGGAATATCTTCTCTTCTTTTTTTGAGTGGTGGGGTATCGATTGTAATTACATTGAGCCGATAATATAGGTCTTCTCGGAATTCTCCATCAATTATCATCTGTTCTATATTGCGGTGAGTAGCAGAAATAATTCTTACGTCAGCATTTATAATTTCGTTACTTCCAATTCTTTGAATTTCGCCAAATTGAATTAAGCGAAGTAATTTGACTTGAATAGAAAGGGGAATATCGCCGACTTCATCAATAAAGAGAGTGCCTCCGGCTGCTTCTTCAAATTTTCCGATTCTCTGATTTATTGCCCCTGTAAAAGAGCCCTTTTCATGCCCGAAGAGTTCGCTCTCAAATAAATTCTCTGAAAGTGAGGCAACATTCACGGTTATAAAAGGTTTACCAGAGCGAGTACTTGCTGAATGAATTGACTTAGCAATTAATTCTTTACCTGTACCGCTTTCTCCTCGTATTAATATTGTCGTTTTAGAAGGTGCGGCACGCGATACTTTACTTAACACTTCATTCATCGTTTGGCTTTTATAAATAATAAAATCGGAATAAAAATTTTCGTTGAGTTTCTGTTTTAGAAGTCGATTCTCTGATATCAAATATTTTCTTTCTCTTAATCGATTTATAATTCTTTCTAATTCTGTTAGATCGATTGGCTTAGTAAGATAATCAAATGCACCTGCTTTCATAATATCCACTGCACGTTCAATTGTTCCATAAGCAGAAATTAGAATTACATCTAATTCGGGGTTAATCTCTTTTGCTTTTCCTAAAACTTCCAGTCCAGTTAATCCGGGCATTTGAAAATCGGTAATAACAATATCAATAGCATTATTTCGTATTATATCTAATCCCTTCTCACCATCGGATGCGGTAAAGATTTTCAAATTTCTTTTGCTTAGAAATGATTTTAGAGATTGCAGTTGAGGAGCTTCATCATCTATTATTAGTAAATTTAGTTCATTCATAGTTATTCACTTTGGATATCTTGGGGTAATTCAATTTTGAAAATCGTATTGATATTGGGATTGCTCGAAACTGAAATAGTACCTCCATGCTCTGCAATTATTTTATTAACGATACTTAGCCCTATCCCGTTGCCATTTGATTTTGTGGTATAGTAAAGATCGAAAATTTTATTAATCTCTTCTTCTAAAATTCCTTTCCCTGTATCGCTTAATTTAATGATTATAATATTATCAGATATCGAAACAGTAATAGTAATTTCACCATTAGAACTAATAGAATCAATAGCATTCTGAATTAGATTAATGAATACCTGTTTAATCTGATTTCTATCCCAGTTCACTTCAATTTTATCGGGGCAGTTTATTTTTACTCTAATCTCTTTATCAGTAGTAAGTTTTTCAAATTGTAGATATAATTCTGAACAGAAGGTATTTAGATTAAAAACAGACTTAGATAGCTGCAATGGTTTAGCGAAACGAAGGAAATTTTCTATTGTTTTATTTATTCTTTTTACTTCAGAATAAATTAAAGATGTGAGTTGAGAATATTCTTCTTCTCCTGATTCCGGTTTGAAGTCAGTATTTAACTGTTGAGCAATAGTACCGATTGTATTTAGCGGATTCCTTATTTCATGAGCTACACCCGATGCCAATCTACCCGTTGCTTTTAATCTTTCATTGCGTTCCAATATCTGGTTTTTTAATTGTTCGACTGACTTATAACGTTTTTGAAGAATATTGAAATTCTGTTTAAGAAAAACTAATGAAAATAATACTGATCCAAATATTAATAGAACTATTCCCATAATTAATGTGCGAGTAAATATCCTGCTATTGATATCGTCATAATTATCTAGGGATAAACCAATTCTTAGTAATCCAATTATCTTTCCATTATATGAAAAAGGGTGGACAGCTTCAAAAACATCTTGATCATTAATAGAATTAATTCTCCATGCAAAAGTGGAGTCTTTCATTGCAGAAAAAAGAAATTCCGAATCGTTGATTTTTTCAATAGAGGGAATATTAGCAGATGCTGCGATAATACCGGAAGTATCTTGAACCGCCGCAAATAGATAATTTTTATTCAAAGCAAATTTATTTAGAAGAGAACCAAATCCAAATTTCTTTCGGTTAGCAACTAAATATTCTGCATCTACGTTTAATACTATTGCACTTCTATCACTGGCTGCTATTGCAATGGCATATCGATAATTATTTTCATTATTAGATGATCTAAGTCCGATAACTAAAGTATCAGTTTCATTTTCAAAGATATCTGCTAATACATTTTTGGGGTCAGCACCACTTCCGAAATTGTTGTGAAAAAGTGAATGACTTGAAAATAGTTTTTCCCCTTCATTATTGAAAATATTTATTCTGAATAGTTTATTAGAATTAGCAAATTCTTCAAGTAGTTTATTCGTGAGCAATCTTTTTTCATATAAAAATTTAATATAAGCGGCATTATTGAATAGTTTTTCTTCCGATTCCTTTTCTATCTCTTCATTAATAATTAATGAATTTTCTAAAGCAGTAGAAAGCCCTTCAAGGAGTGAATGCGATTGGTTTTCCATCAATTCCAATAGGTCGTTTTGGCTCTGTTTAATTTCTATGATTGAAATGGATATAATAATAAAAGCTGTAATTACGAAAATTAACAGAATGCTTTTGGGTTGAATTACAGCACTTTTAAAATTATCAAATTTCATTAAATATAGTATAGCCCTCTAAAAAACTAAATTTAGATTTAAGGAATAGCTATTCCCTTTGTAATTAAACCAACTGCTATTAGAACTATTCTTAATATAACGGTAATCCAATGACAAATTCAATTGGGCAAAATCTCCGATCTCTATTCCACTATTTTTTATTAAGGACAAATTAAAGATTGATTGTTTATCGCTCCTCATTTGATTGAAATCAAAATTTTCCAAATCAGTATAGCTTCCTTGAGAAGGGAAACTACGGTAGTTTAAGTAATATCCACCTTTTATAGAAAAGTCATCAATCATTTGAGTTACTTCAAAAGCAATGCTATTGCCTTCAGTTTTAATCGGGTCATCAAAAATTTCCGATTCTTCCCAAAGAGCAAAATCACCGGAAAGGAATACACTATTAATTTCTCCGAGTATGCTTCTATTGGTAAATTGAAAAGCTGCGCCTGTTTTACTAAATATTGATTGTGCAATTCGGAAATAGGAAGTTAGATGAGAAATCGGAGTTGGTGCTGCGTTGCCATAAAAATAAAAACCATCTTCATCCTCGGTCGGTAAAGCTATTTCGATATTTTCTGCACTATAATTTTTATAATTGAATTTTGTCCCGACTATTAAAGATGTTCCGGTCGATTCAAATCCTCGATTACCTTCATATCCCAATGTAATTGTATAGTTATTCATTGCGGTAAGAAGAGGAAAATCAGTATATGTGTATGCTGAGTGAAGCGAAGAAAAAATATCTACTAATTCAAATCGCTGATTGAAATAACCACCTAATTCATTATAATCAAGAAACTGATAATCGATTTTTGCCATACGTTGTTCTATATAGATTCCAAAATTATTAAGTTCATTATTACGCCAAAGACCTATCTGATGCCAATAAAAATTTCGTTCAGGATTATTATTCAACGCGAAATAAGAACCATTATAGCCAAACTGAAATAATTTGTTATAGTTTTCAAAACCAATTCCATAGTCGGAAATAATATTTTCTTCGGGAATAGGGGAGCGGAATGGATTATCGTTATATTCCTGTCCCGTAGTAATATTAAAATTCCATTGTGCGTTTGATATCGATATTAGTAAGAAGAATGTTATAGCTGTTAATTTTTTCATAGAGTTTTTAAAATCCATTAAATGACAAAAAAGGGATAATGTCAAAGTTATTACCGACATTATCCCAGAAAAATTGTACTTGACAAATTTATTTAATTAATAGTACTCAATTCCAATAAATTAAGTGCTTTCCGAAAGGGGAATTATTTCTTTCCACCTTTTCCTTTGCCTCTTTGTTGCGAACCGGTTCCGTCATTTGTACCAGTTGCATTTCCGGCTCCGTTACCTGTTCCGTCTTGTGGAGCAACGCCTTGATTACCAGTGCCATTACCAGGACCAAATTTACCTTTTGTGCCTTTACCTTTATTTTGTCTTCCTTGACCGGCATTATCATTAATTCCATCTCCATTAAGATCGATAAAAGCTCTTTTTCCTTTTTGGAATTTACTGCCGGTATAATCGGGGTCAACACCATTAGGGATACCATCTCCATCATGGTCAGGTGCATTATCATTAAATCCGTCACCATTAGCATCTACGAAATTAGTGCCATGTGTTTTTGGCGGTTCTGGATTTTCTTGTGCTTGCAAATTTGTGTAAGCAAATATGAGTGCGAATACTGCTGCGAGTGATAATAACTTTTTCATCTTTTTCTCCTTGTTGGTTATTTGTTGTAATTTACTAATACTATATAGATAATCGTGCCAAATATGAAAAGTGCATTTTTAAGCGAAAAAGAAAGATGTAGATCGATTCATGATCTGCAATTCGACAATTTGGGCGAAGCGATTCGACCAATCCCGCCAATATTTTGAAACTTTTTTCCTTTTAACTTTAATAAAGAGTATAATCTTTAATTTCAATGGGGTTATATTTATAAATGATTTTTTGTCTAATGGGTAGATTATGGAATATGAATTTGATGTAGTAATAATTGGAACTGGATTAGCGGGACTCTATACCGGATTTAAAGCAGGGAGAGAACTAAAAATCGCTATAATTACAAAGACTACTTTAGAAGAAAGTAATTCCTTCTGGGCGCAAGGTGGAATCGCCGCCGCATTAGGCGAGGACGATTCAACTGAATTACATTATAAAGATACATTTATTGCAGGGAGAGATTTATGCCGTCCTGAAGCGGTGAGAGTATTGGTGGAAGAAGGACCAAAAAGAGTACAAGAATTAATTGATCTCGGAATGCCGTTCGATAAAGTAGATGGGGAAATTGCTTTTGGATTGGAAGGAGGACATTCGCGAAGAAGAATTTTGCATGCGGGCGGCGGAGCGACAGGAAAAGAGTTAGTCAATTTTACTCTCGGTCTCGTAAAAACCATCCCAAATATAAAAGTTTATGAAAATTGTTTCGCTCATAAAATCATAACGGAAAACTCTTTATGTAAGGGAGTAGCTGTTTATAATAATGTAAATGGTGAGAATATATTCCTTAAAGCCGATTCAGTTGTCATAGCGAGCGGAGGCGCATCTGCTATTTATAGCCGCACTACTAACCCGGAATCCTCAACGGGCGAGGGTGTAACACTTGCTTATGTAGTAGGGGCAGAGATCGAAAGTATGGAATTTGTTCAATTTCATCCGACAGCATTTTATTCTTCTGACGGCAAAACATTTTTAATCAGTGAAGCAGTTCGTGGAGAAGGTGCTTGGTTATTGGATCAAAAAGGAAATCGCTTTTTAGAAAAATATGGAATTACTGAAGTCTCCCCAAGAGATATAGTTTCAAAGGCAATTTTTTCCGAATTAGCTGATTCAAAGGAAAAATTCGTTTATCTAAAAACAGATCATATTAATCACGATCTACTTAAAACACGTTTCGAGAAAATCTATTTAGAAGCACTTAATTTCGGAATCGATATTACGAAAGATCTAATTCCGATAGCTCCTGCGGCTCATTATTCAATCGGTGGAATTAAAACAAATCTAAATGGAGAAACAAATATTGAAAATCTTTATGCGGTAGGAGAAGTTTCTTCAACGGGTATTCACGGTGCAAACAGATTAGCTTCCAATTCACTTCTCGAATGTCTTGTATTTGGAAAGCGCGCTGTTGATTCTATTTTGAAGAAAAAAAATATTTCTAACGAGATTAGTAATAATTCAGCGAATAAGTTTATATTAAGTAAAGAGAACAAAAAATCATATTTATTATTGAAAAATAATATAGCCGATTTGATCTGGAAATACGCTGGTATAGTTAGGTCTAAGGAATCACTTGCCACACTTATAGATGAGCTGAACGATCTTTCTATCATAAATAAATATGCAGATGAATATTATTCCTTTAAGTCTTACAGCCTGATAATGAATGCAAAGATGACAGCAGAGGCAGCATTATTAAGAGAAGAATCGAGAGGGGGGCATTATCGCTCCGATTATCCAAACGAATCCGATGGTTTCAAAAAAACAATTATCCAAAGCAAGAATAATAAAATAAAGTTTGACGAATGAAAATTGATAAAGCAAAAATAAAAAAGATAATTAAGCGCGCTTTGAAAGAAGATATCGCTTCGGGCGATATAACAACAAATGCAATAATAAAAAAGGATGCTAAAGCAATCGGCAGATTTTTAGTTAAGTCTGATGGCGTTATCTGTGGACTCTCGATTGCGAAAATGGTTTTTGAAGAGTTGGATAAAGATATTTCTTTTAAAACATTTTGCAAGGATGGTGATTTCGTTAAAGCAGGCACTATTGCAGCGAAAGTAAAAGGGAGCGAAAGAACACTTCTCACCGGTGAACGCACAGCACTTAATTTTATACAGAGACTTTCGGGTATTGCTTCTATGGTTCATTCTTATTCAGAAAAATTAAAAGGGACAAGCACACAACTGCTTGATACTCGGAAGACAGTACCCGGATTACGGATGCTTGATAAGTATGCTGTTAAAACGGGTGGAGGAAAAAATCATAGAATCGGTTTATTTGATATGGTACTAATCAAAGACAATCATATCAAAGCCGCAGGAAGTATCACGAATGCAATTTCTCTTATCCAGAAAAAATATGGAAATAAATTTATAATAGAAGTAGAAACGAAAAACTTAGATGAAGTAAGAGAAGCTCTTGAAACAAAAGCTGATATTATTATGTTAGATAATATGAATAAGGAAATGATGAAAGAAGCAGTAAAAATAATTAGTAAAAAAGCAAAGACCGAAGCATCAGGGAATATTACGATAGATAACATCGCGGAAGCTGCATCGACAGGTGTTGATTTTATTTCGGTTGGAGCACTTACTCATTCAGTTAAAGCATTAGATATATCAATGAAAATATGAAAGGAAAAAATGACACAAGAAAAAATGATAGAAGTAATTAAAAAACTTAAAAAAGAAAAGAACGCTGTTATACTGGCTCATAATTATCAATTGCCTGAGGTGCAGGATATAGCTGATTTTGTTGGTGATTCATTAGGTCTTTCACAGCAGGCGGAGAAGACTGATGCCGATATAATTGTTTTTTGTGGTGTTCATTTTATGGCGGAGACTGCTTCAATTATATCTCCAAATAAAAAAGTTTTAATTCCCGATTTAGATGCGGGCTGTTCATTAGCTGCATCAATTACGGCAGATGAATTGAGAGAATGGAAAAAAGAAAATCCGGGTGCCCTTGTAGTTTCGTATGTTAATACAACTGCCGCCGTTAAAGCCGAGAGCGATTACTGTGTTACCTCCTCAAATGCAGTACGAGTAGTAGAATCAATCCCAGCAGATAAGCAGATACTTTTTCTGCCTGATAAATTTTTAGGTGGGTACGTAAAGGCAATATCGGGACGCGATATAAAAATTTGGGATGGTGCTTGTCATGTGCATGAAAAAATTGGTGAAGTCGATTTCGATGAATCGAGTAAAGAACATCCGAAAGCGGAATTTCTTATTCATCCGGAATGCGGCTGTTCTTCGTCTTGTATGCTAAAATCGCAAGTGTATTTTGATTGCCCAAGTACGCATATCTATTCTACCGAAGGAATGATTAATCACGTTAAAGAATCGGATTCAAAGGAATTTGTAATAGCCACTGAAACGGGAATATTGCATCGATTGAAAAAGCTGAAACCAGAATCTGATTTCTATCCGATATCTGAATCATCGGTTTGTGAATATATGAAGATGATTACACTCGAAAAAGTTTTTAAATCGCTATTGCTCGAGCAATATGAAGTGAAAGTCGATCCTGAACTTGCCGAGCGTGCCCGTCTTCCGATCGAAAGAATGTTGAAGATTTAGAAGCTATTAATAAGCTGCTTTCTAAATAGCAGCATTATTTAATTCTCTATCAAATGATTTTATAAATTTCTTCTTCTTTTCTTCTTTTATTAAAGCTGTATTTACTAAAATTAATCCATCGACACAGTTTTCAAAAGCCGGATCAATTCCAAAATCTAAAAAAGCTATTCCATTTTCGTCGCATAATTCGGAATAGTGTTTATACAAAATCGGGACTGAAAAACCATATGGTTTTAACATTCCCTTCAAAATTTTATAATCATTTTTAGCTGTTCCTGAATTAAATATTGAATTATAATAATCAATTTTGGCTGAAGTTAAAATCATTCTATTTTTAGAAATAGCATATTGATTGTTGGGAGGGAACCATTTTGAGAAATAAAAAACTATTAATTCTCTTGCACTTTGTGGGTAACTATTACTTATACTTACGCCGCCAAAAAGGTATTGAATAGAACTATTGTTATATAAATAAGCACCGATTCCTTGCCATAAATAATTTAGTGCGTGCGAATTCCAATATTTTTTCTGAATAAAACTCCTTCCGAGTTCGATTGATTTTGGAATATATTCGTTTATAAAATTTTCCGAAAAAGTAAAAAGTGTAGAAGTATAAAATCCTTCAACCCCTTTATTATTTAGGATATTGGAACCATTTCCAATTCTATAAGAGCCGACTATTTCTAAATTTTTATCATCCCATAAGACTAAATGACTATAATGGTCATCAAATGTATCAAGATCTAATCTTTTTCCTGTACCTTCGCCAACTTTCCTAAAAGTTAATTCTCTAAGTCTTGCTATTTCACTTAATACATTTGGAGAATCCCTTTTATTTGTCAAGATAAGTTTCATATCTTCTTTAGTAATTCCAAGAATATCAGATTTATTCAATTCATCTTTCAAAACTTTTTTATCTAGTGGAAGAATAATGTTTTTTTCTGTTAAATATATATTCTTTCCATTTCGCCCTAAAGAATAGACATGTTTCTTAAGTAATTTTGTCTGATAAACATCATTAATTAAAGAAGAGGAAAAAGCTTTGTTTGGAATTAAGTCCCCAACTTTTATATTTATTGTTTTGTTTCTTTTATTAAATAATTCATAAGGTAAAAGAACTATTGAAAATCTCTTATTTATTATTGAGACGATATAAAATAAGATAGAATTCTTTGCCGAAATAAAAACAGGTAAAATTGGAGCATTGAATTTGCGTGCAAAATATATTGCTCCTTTATGCCATTTAGAATCGGCTATAGTAAACCATTTTAAACGAGAAACTTCTGCAGCCGGAAATATAATAAGTGGCGAATCATTTCCTAAATGCTTTAAAATTAATTCTATACTTGTTTTTTGGAATGATTTTGAATCTAATTTAAGAGGAATTAGTAAGGGTCTGAGTTCCTCAATACTATAAAGTAATTCGTTAGCTAATATTTTTACATCGTTTCTAACATCTAAGACAGCCTTAAGCAAGGATAGCCCATCAAGACTACCAATTGGATGATTAGAAACGATAATGAACTTACCTTCGGCAGGAATTTTCTGGATATCTTTATTTGAAATAGTGAATGTGAAATTAAGGTAGTCGAAAAATTCATTTATAAAATTCTTTGCATCAAGATGTGAATTTTGGACTATAAATGAATTTAATCTATCAATAAATAATACACGTTTTAAAATCTTGGTTAATAATAGATACTTAATTGACAGTTTTGTATCGGGTAAAATATTATACTTTTCTTTAAGGATTTTGTTAATATCTATCATTTTTTAATGCTCTAATAGTTTTGATAATAAATTTAGAACATAATAATTGATTTTAGATTATTAGATAATGAAGAAATCATTAAATAATTGTTAAGACGAGAAGAAACATTTTTGATTGGTTTCGGTACAAGAAATAAAAAAAAAGTGTACTTTTACATTCAAATTATTGTAATTATTTAGCACGTGGAATAAAATGCTCCAGATTAAAGAAGTTGAAACAAAGAAAGAATTTAACCAATTCGTAAAACTCCCTTATAAAATTCATGCGAATCACGAAAATTGGGTACCTCCATTATTATTAGATGAAAAAATGTTTTTTGATAAAAATGTTAATCCGTCTTTTAAGAACGATAAGACTATTTTGTTAATTGCCTATAAAGATAATGTACCAGTGGGCAGGATAATGGGAATCATTAAAAAGTCTGGTAATAAAGATACCGCCGCTCGTTTCGGATTTATGGAGACCTACGATGACTTAGAAGTATATAATGCGCTTATGGAAAAAATCGAAGAGTGGGTTAAATCCAATGGATATAATAAAATTATCGGTCCTTATGGATTTTCGGATCAAGACCCCGAAGGTTATATAATCGAAGGTTATGAGTATGAAGTTACGGTAGCAACGAATTATAATTTCCCTTGGGTAATTGAGTACCTTGAGAAAAGGGGATATACTAAAGAGATTGATTATGTTGTTTATCAGATTGATGTGAATAAACCAATCCCTGAAATTTTTCAGAAAATAAATGATAGATTAATTGAGAGAGGCGAATACGCTTTTCTTGAGTTCAAAAAGAAAAAGGAATTAAAACCATACGCAGATAAGATGATGGAAGTAATGAACGAAACCTATGTTCATCTTTTTGGGTATGAGGCTCTTGATGAGGCAGAATCAAAATTTTTGATTAAACGATTTTGGGATTTAATCGATCCTCGTTTCATTAAGGCAGTCGCAAAAGATGGAGATTTTTGTGGATTTTTAATTAGCATTCCGAACTTAAGCGAAGGATTTAAAAAGGCAAAAGGTCGATTGCTTCCATTCGGAATATTTCATCTTCTTAAAGCAGGCAATAATTCAACTCAATGCGATCTCTTGATTGCAGGAGCTCGTGATAAATATAAAAACAAAGGATTAGACGTTTGGGGAATGGTATCGATTATTAAAGAATCGAAAAAAGCCGGATATAAATATATAGATAGCCATCATGAACTCGAAACAAATTATAAAGTGCGTGCCGAGATGGAAAAATTCGGTGGGAAGGAGATCAAAAAATTTAGAGTTTACCAAAAAGAATTGTTATAATAATAGCACTTGTCTGATTTTACTTGTATATTAATGCGATTGGAATTAAGCAAAATTAGCCCTCTTAAAAGATGGGTAATTTTTTATATAATAATAAGACACAAAGTGTCATTAAAAGGAAGTAGATGGAATTAATTATCCCAACCGGGAACTCGGACGCAAAAGAAACTCAAACAAAGATTGAAGTTCTCAATCACTTAGAAGATAAAGTTGAACTTTGGATAGAAGATCACGTTAATAAAAGAAGATTATGGCTATCGAGCGACTACCTACCGGCAGATGAATTCATGGATGATGAGAAAGAGGGGATTTATACCCGCCTTAGGGAGCGCGTGAGGGGTCTCAAAGACGCTGTGAGAGTTGCCGTAGCTGTAAATCTACTTACCGAAGAAGGACTGCCTCATTTCCATCATATTATTGCCAAACATCTCGGGGATGATAGTTTCTGGTCTAAATGGAATAATATGTGGACGGCGGAAGAAGACCGCCACGGAGCAATCCTAAGAGATTATGTTCGTGACGGGCGGCTTTTTAATTTCCGTGAAATTGAATTAATGCAATTTCATTATCTTGAATCGGGTTTTAATCCCGATTGGGATAAAGACCCATATAAAGTTTTTGTTTATACCACATTGCAAGAGCGTGCTACTCAGTTTTCTCATCGCAATACAGGGTTAATGGCTGGAGATGAGGAACCAATGCTTAAAGGTATCCTTAGCAGCATAGCCGCCGATGAAGCGAAACATTTTACTTTCTATAGAAATGTATTTAAAGAAATTCTATCGCTCGATCCCAATCGTGCAATGATCTCCGCACTTTCAATTATGCCCGGAATCGATATGCCGGGTCTCTCGATGCCGAACTTCCGTGAGATGGCGGATATAATTCGCCGCGTAGGTATTTACACTCCTTGGCATTATAAAACGATTGTAGAAGAAGCAATTAAGTTTTGGAATATAGAACTTGTAACAGGACTTAACGAAGCCGCCTCCAAGGCGCAGGAAAAAATTCTCAACATTCCAAATCGGTTAGAAAAGATTGCTCAATTCATCGAGCAAAAATCGAAAGCTAAGAGCTTTTCCTTCGGATTTATTTATGATAGGGTATTATCGTTCGATTAATTCGCACTCTTTTTATTGACGCATTATTCAATAATAATTTATATTTTTTATATTAGGTTTTGTTAGATAACTAAATCCCAAGTTTTACTATGGGGTAAATATGAGACGGGTGCTGCTTTATTTTTTTCTCATTCCAACAATTATTTTTTCTCAATGGACTTGGATTAATCCTTCCACCACTAGTAACACAATTTTAAAAATCAGACCAATCAGCGAATCAGAAATCATAGCAATCGGTAGTCGTGGATTGATTTTACGATCAACAGATAAAGGCGATACTTGGCAAAAAATCGATTCTAAAACAAATGCTGAATATTATGCGATGAGTATCGTTAATCCCAATACCGCATGGTTATTAGGGAATAATTATGCTACGGATAGAAACACTATTTTAAAAACCTCCGACAAAGGAAAATCTTGGGAAGTTGCCGCGGAAATTAATAGTAATCCTACCTGCAATTGGGATAATGAAGAACTATATAAAATTAATTTTGTAAATGAAAAAATTGGTTTTATATGCGGCAGAAATCGAGTAGGAGATGTATCCTATGGCAGAATTTATAAATCAATTGATGGCGGATATAATTGGAGCTTAATATTTGATGAACCCGATTTTTATATTCACAATATGAGTTAGTTAAATGAAAATAGAGGTTGGTTTCGGAATGGTGCTTCTATATATGAGACAAAAAACGGGGGCGAAAGTTTTACCAAGATCGAATCAACTGGATTAGAAGCTGTTGATGAAAGTGGTCTGATATTTTTCGATGAACTAAATGGCATTTGCTCCGGATTTCCATCAAAGCTTACAAAGGATGGAGGGAAGACTTGGCATTCCGATATAAAGTATGATGATTATAATGAAGGTGCTAATTCACTTTTTTCGAGTGACTTTTATTTTAGTGATAAAAATAATGGCTGTATAATGTATGATCAAATGACACAACGTTTTCTTGTAACGTCCGATGGGGGAAATACGTGGATAAATAAAGGTTATCCCGAATATAATAATGCTTCTTCGCAATCAAGTATTTACAACAATCTTAGAACTGCATTTATATATCCTAATAGTGAAGCATTAGTTGCCGGCTACAAAGGGGATATTTATAAATATACAAATGATTTTCAATCGATAGATTATAAAGTTGATTATATCACAAGGAAAGATTTAACTGCAATAAAATTTATTGACGAAAAAAACGGATGGATATCGGGTTATAATACTATTCTTACGACCAATGATAAGGGTGTTACTTGGGATACTATACCACAACCAATTAGATTTGAAGATATTCATTTTTTTAATACCTAAAATGGGATTGGAGTAGGAAGAACAACCTATTTTGTCGGATCCGCTAAAGCTAATTCTTTAGGTACAGCGATGTTCTTTAAAACGACTGACGGCTGTAAGACTTTCTCAAAAACTATTATTGAAAATGCTTTTGTAGATTTAACGAATATCTTTTTTACTTCTAAAAATGTTGGATATGCAGCAGGTGGATATTATTTATATAAGACTACTGATGCAGGTAATTCATGGACAAATATTTATACAAATTTTGGTGATATTTTTGATATCTATTTTATTAATGATAGTATTGGGTGGATTTTGTGCCAGTTTGGAAATGTTAAGAAGACTACAGATGGCGGGCTTACGTGGAAGAATCAAACTGGTGAAGAAAATGGTCTCGGAATGGCTGATCACTATATCGATACTTTTTGTTTTATAAATGATAGCACTGCTATTGGAATTGGCTGGTGGGGTTATATTATTAGAACAGATAATGCAGGCGGGATAACTGAAGTGAATTACGAAAACCCTATTACGTATGAATATACGCTTAAACAAAATTATCCCAATCCATTTAATCCTACTACTGAAATTATGTTTACACTACCTAGAAGTGGGCATGTATCACTCAAAGTATATGATCTACTTGGCAGAGAAGTGGTAACTTTAGTCAATAAAGAACTTAGTGGTGGAAGCCACAAAATAATTTTTGATGCAAGCAATTTATCGAGCGGGATCTATTTTTATAGATTGCAAAATGGAAATTATAGCCAAACAAAGAAGATGATTCTGGTCAAATAATAAAAACCCCCGCTAAAAATATTAACGGGGGTGTTAAAACTATAACAATCCTTTACGCTTTAATAACGGTTCAACCTTAGGTTCAGCACCACGGAAATTTTTGTATAATGTCATTGCTTCATCGCTTCCGCCTTTTGATAATACATTCTCGCGAAATGATTTTGCAATTACAGGATTAAATAAATTCCCTGATTCCTTAAATGCTTCAAACGCATCCGCATCCAAAACCTCTGCCCATAAATAACTATAATAACCGGAAGAATAACCACCCGAGAAAACATGTGAGAAATATGGACTTCTGTATCTAACCACGATTTCAGGTATCATACCAATTTTATCTAATGCATCTTTTTCAAACTTAGCGGCATCAATTTTATTCGTATCGGTCAATGTATGATAATCCAAATCAAGAATTGCTGCGGATAGATATTCAACCGTCTCAAATCCTTTATTGAAATATTCTGAGTTTTCTAATTTAGCAATCAGTTCATCAGGAATTACTTCACCTGTTTTATAATGCTTCGCATAAGTTCTTAGAACTTCCGGTGCAGTTGCCCAATTCTCCATTATTTGAGAAGGAAGCTCAACGAAATCTCTCGGTACTCCGCCAACGGATGGATAAGTATAATCAGCCAATAAAGAATGAAGACCATGACCAAATTCATGGAATAAAGTTTGAACTTCATCTAGACTTAATAATGCAGGTTGATCACCTGCCGGTTTTGAAAAATTACCGCAATTAATAATAACCGGAGTGATCTTTTTTCCATTAACTTTTTTCTGACTTCTAAATGAACTTGACCAAGCACCCGCACGTTTGCTTTCACGTGGGAAATAATCAGCGAAGAAAATTCCGATATGAGTACCGTCTGCTTCTTTTACTTCAAAAGTTTTTACGTCAGTGTCATAAACAGGAATATCATTTCTTTCGGTTACGGTAATGCCATACAGCTTATGTGCGGTATCGAATACACCTGCAATTACATTTTCTAATTTGAAATAAGGACGGAGCATCTCTTCATCTAAATCATATTTAGCTTTCTTAACTTTCTCAGCATAATACCACCAGTCCCAAGCTTCGAGTTTAAAATTTTTTCCTTCTGCATTCACTAATTTTTGCATTTCGGCGACTTCATTTTTTGCCATTTCGAGAGCCGGGTCCCAAATCTTTTTCATAAAGTCATAAACTTTATCGGGAGTTTTTGCCATATTCTCTTCTAATATAAAATCAGCGTGTGATTTATACCCGAGAAGATTTGCTTTTTGGATTCGCAGTGAAACAATCTGTGCAATTATATCTTTGTTATCGAATTGATTATTGTTATCAGCACGATTGATATAACCTTTAAAAATCTTTTCGCGTAATTCTCTATTCTCAGCATATTGAAGAAATGGAATAAAACTAGGTTTCTGAAGAGTGAATAACCATTTACCTTCTTTTCCTTTTCTTTTGGCTGCATCTGCGGCACCTGCAATAACTGTCTCAGGCAGGCCGGCCAAATCGTTTTTGTTATCGATTACCATTTCAAAAGAGTTGGTTTCTTTCAAAACATTCTCGCCATATCGTAATGAAAGCATCGAAAGCTGTTCATTCAATTTGCGAAGTTTATTTTTATCTGTTTCGTTAAGATTAGCACCGCGTCTAACGAAATTTTTATAATAATTTTTTAAGGACATCATCTGTTCGGTCGTTAATCCGAGGGATTCCCTTTTATCATAAAGTGTTTTAATTTTTTCAAAAAGCACAGGATTAAGATTTACATCATCATAATGCTTTGAGAGAAGAGGGGAAAGTTCTTTAGAAATTTTCTGCATCTCCTCATTAGTATTAGATCCATTTAAATTGCCAAATACACTTCCTACCTTATTTAAAAGTTCACCTGCGTTATCAAGTGCTTCGAGAGTGTTCTTAAAAGTAGGAGCATCTTTAGAATCCACAATCGATTTAATTTCCGCATCATGTTGTTTAATTCCCTCTAAATAAGCTGGCATATAGTGTTCTGTCTTAATTAAATTGAACGGGGGAGTTTTATAAGGTGTGCTCCATTCCATAAAAAACGGATTTGTCAATTTTTCTTCTCCTGTTTGACTGAATACCACGATAAATGGTATTAATAATAAAACTGCAATTCTTTTTAACATTCCTTTCCTCTATTTGATTTAAATAATGTCGTTAATACAAAGATAAGTGAAATGGAGATAAAAATAACCGATTTAAGACGATTTAGAGCAAAAAAAAGCCGTCTTGTGATTAAGACGGCTCTCTTATTAATTTATGTGGTTGTTGCTTTGCCAAGATTATATCTTTTTCTTTCATTTGTATCGAGATATAATTTGCGTAGCCGAATTGATTTAGGAGTAACTTCCACGATTTCATCATCCTGAATATATTCCAATGCTTCTTCTAAAGTAAAAAGAATCGGGGGAGTAATTTTAACAGCTTTATCAGAACCGGATGCGCGCATATTAGATAGTTTTTTACCGCGTTGAATATTTACTTCCACATCCATATCTTTATTATGCTCACCTATAATCTGTCCTTTATAAACAATATCTCCGGGTGTAATAAAGAATTTACCTCTATCCTGAAGAGAATCGATAGAATAGGCAGTAGATGGACCCGTTTCCATAGAAATGATTACTCCGGTATTAGTTTTATTAATAGCACCTTTAAAATATTCATATTGAAAAAAGCGATGATGCATTATAGCTTCGCCCGAGGTAGAAGTAAGCATCTTAGTTCTTAAACCCATTAATCCTCTTGCCGGGATATGAAATTCAAGTTTCTGAAGATTACCTTTATTTTCCATTTTAGTTAATTCGCCGCGTCTTGCTCCAACAAGTTCAATTACCTTACCTGCAAACTCTGAAGGTACATCAACTACTAATACTTCAATTGGCTCTGCTTTTTTACCATTAATTTCTTTATAGATTACCTTTGGTTCACGTACCTGTAATTCGAATCCCTCACGTCTCATATTTTCAATTAAAATGGAAAGATGAAGAATACCTCTACCCGAAACTTTGAAAGCATCGGGAGAACTTGTCTCTGCAACACCAAGTGCAACGTTATGCTCAAGTTCTTTGAATAAGCGATCTCTTAACTGGCGAGATGTAACGTACTTTCCCTCTTTACCATAAAATGGGGAGTTATTAACCATAAAGGTCATGCTAATTGTCGGTTCATCAATAGAAATAATCGGAAGCGGTTCAGGATTTTCTGAATCCGCAATCGTATCTCCAATATCAATATCTTCAATTCCTACTATTGCACAAATATCTCCGCAGGGAACTTCTTGAACTTCTGTCCTTACTAAACCATCGAATACGAAAAGTTGTTTAATATTTATAGGGTGAACTGAACCATCTCTTTTAATAATAGAATTCTTGTCTGCTTTATTTAATGCACCTCTATAAACTCTACCGATACCAATTCTGCCTACATAGTCATTATAATCGAGTGATGTTACTTGAATTTGAAGTGTCCCTTCAGGCATTGGTGGTGGTGGAATTCGTTCTAATATTGTATCAAGGAGTGGAACTAAATTTTCTCTTGGGTCTTTAAGGTCTTTTACTGCCCAGCCACTTCTTCCGCTTGCATAAATCACTGGGAAATCGAGCTGATCTTCATCGGCATCCAAATCAATAAAGAGATCATAAATTTCATCTAATACTTCTTCTGGTCGGTTATCGGGTCTATCTACTTTATTGATTATTACGATTGGCTTAAGCTGAAGAGCGAGAGCTTTTTCAAGAACAAACCGTGTTTGCGGCATAGGTCCTTCAAAAGAATCTACTAAAAGAAGAACTCCATCAGCCATTTTAAGTACTCGTTCTACTTCACCACCGAAATCGGCGTGACCGGGTGTATCGATAACATTTAT
>Ga0172380_10001083_pt1 | contig 48434 bp, 42 predicted proteins | sample Leawe162metaG_FD_119747 | JGI IMG/M metagenome (GOLD analysis project Ga0172380, IMG submission 119747) | Leachate microbial communities from a municipal landfill in Southern Ontario, Canada - Leachate well 162 metaG | ecosystem: Engineered > Solid waste > Landfill > Unclassified | place... | reverse complement strand
AGGCCCGGGTCCGCGACCTGCGCGAGGACCGGGGGCGCAAAGGGCCCCATCAAAAGGACCGCCAGGCAGCAACGCAGGGAAAGAGTGGGCATCGTCTGTGAGTCAGGGGCCGTTAAAGCATTTTGTTGTCCGCGAGAAGAAAAAGAATGTGACAAATTCGTCACATTCCGTTTTTTTGGACAGGGCACGTGGCCGCAGGGGGTGGCCCGGGCAGCATCCGTCGGGCCCCATGGTAATGGAACGTGGCCGTGTCGCCGCTGGGTTCCGAAACGGAAGCGACGCGGACGTTGCGCGTGTAGGCCGTGACCGTTTCGCTGCCTTGCGGGGTGGTGACGTGGGTGCGGCGTCCGAGCGTGGGGGTGTCCTGCGGGGTATTCGATGGGTCCGATGCGCTCTGCACGTTCACGGCGATGACCTCCGTCCACGGGCGGCCTTCGGCATCGAGGAGACCGATCTCCACGAGATGCGTCCCCAGTGCGGTGCCCGCCGCCACGCTCGCCGTCACCGAATAAATGCCATCCCCGGCAACTGCGTCCCCGCCTGTCCCCGAATCGTTCATCGCCGCAGAGGCGCTGCCTCCCAATGCCGAGAGGTCCGCCGTGGCCGTGATCCCCGTGCTCGCCGGGTTCGTTTGCGGGACCACCGGCACCGAAAGCACCACCTCCCCGCCCGGAACTGCCGAGACTGGCTGATTTGTTGAGGAAGTGGAGACGTTCTGGGCGGCGTCCATGCCGAAAGATGCGGACCTCCCTCCCCCATCAATGGCCGATGTCAGCGCTCCCAAAGACGTGTAGCCGAAATATTCCGCCCGCCCCGCGCAGAGCCCGAGGGCAGCACAATTCCGATTCCAACCAATTTTCGTTTCATCGCATTTGAGAATTTTTCCGAGACTCGACGAGGGAAACAGGGTTGTTCATTCCTTAAGGTGAGATTTGTTACAATTTCGTCACAAACGGCACGCCAATTCTTGACGTGGGACAAATTCGCGCCTCGGACAGAATGCCCCTGGCATCGGCGTGAAACCCTTCCCACACAAATCGTTGGCCCGGTTTTCCAGGAACCTCCGCAGGCAGCGGAGGCGGATGGGTTTCACGCAGGAGCGCCTCGCCGAAAAATTGGATATTTTCCCCCGGCATTACCAGAAACTGGAAGCGGCCACCGTCACCCCGACCTTTGGGGTTCTGCTGCGGGTCAAGAGGGTGCTGAAAGCGGGCTGGGATGATTTGTTCGGCGGGCTCTGAAGGCTCAATGCCTGTTGGAGCGGGGTGTGGCGCGCGCCAAAAAACCCTCTGGATCTCGCGCGAAGGATGCAAGGCACGCCAAGGCAGGGGGAAAAAAGGTCTTTGCCTGATGGGTATTTCTTCTCCCGTTTCCACATCGAAACAGGTCAAATCGACGGACGGCTCGGCGAGCCATCCCCACCGTTGGGTGGCGGGGCGGTTTCGCCGATCATCACGGCTCACCCGCAGGCGCGAGGTTTCTTTGCAGGTGGGAAAAGGAGGCCGGCATCCACGGCGCGGAATGTGACCGCGAGCCAGATCAGGACGGGCACGGCAAACCCTGCCCCCCATCTGGGTAATTTTTATCCCTCGAAGTTTTCTTCAATCCCTCTCCCGAACCCCCAGCCAGGCTCTCCAGCCGCCGTGGCTGGAGATGTCTTGTTTTCCGGTGGTGGCGATTTGCTCGCAGAGGAACCCGCAGACGGCGGTGCCGTCTTCGAGCAGGATGCGGCCAAGGCCGAGGGGGGATGGGATGGCGGCGAGGAAGGGACCGGCTTCTGCGGAGGGGACGCGCCAGACTTCGAGTTCCAGCGAGGCCCCGCCATCCGGCACACGGACGAGGCCGGGACGGTTTTCGTCGAGGGCGAACATCCGGTAAACGGGCGCGGTTTTTGTGGCGCGCGCGAATTCCGCGCGCCGGGAGATGAGCTGGTGGTTGAGCGGAAGCCCGGACATGTGGGCCCCGCAGACGGCGATTTCCATCGTGCCGGAGGGGTCCGGTGCGGCACCGGCCAGGGCGAGGAGGGTCGAGTCCTCGAAGGCCCTCGCGATATACGTGATCCCGAAGGGAAGCCCGTCCGGGCGGAACCCGGCGGGGACCGCGAGGCCGGAGAGATCGAGGAGGTTCATGAAATTCGTGTAGTGGCCGAGCTGCGAGTTGAGGCGGACCGGGTCCGCTTCGACCTCGGAGATTTTTCGGATTGTTCCGGCGGTCGGCGTGCAAAGGACATCGACCGATTCCCAGACCTCTTCCGACCTGCGGCGCAAATCCGCGAGCCGATACTGTGCGGCGAATGCGTCCGCCGCCGAACCGAGGCGGCCATTCTCGATGACCTGGCGGGTGACCGGGTGGAGGGCCTCCGGGTTGCGGTCCAGAAGTTCCTTCGTGGCCAGGTATCGCTCCGCGACCCACGGTCCCTCGTAAAGCAGGCGGGCGGCTTCCAGAAACGGGCCAAAATCCACTTCGTCAACCGCCAGCCCGCGCTCCCGGATCCTCCCGACGGCTTCCTCCCACAGGGCGGCGTATCCGGCATCGCCGAAGAATTCGAGATGGTCGCTCCGCGGGATGCCGACGCGCCTGACCGTGCGGCACGGAAGGAGCGGGGCATCGCGGGCGAAGGGGTCCGCTTTGTCAAAGACCGACACCACGCGCAGCACGGATTGCAGGTCGTCGGCGGAATTCGCGAAGACCGAGACGCAATCCAGGCTCCGGCAGGCCGGCACGACGCCGCGTGTGCTCAGCAGGCCGCGCGTGGGTTTCCATCCGAAGAGGTTGTTGAAGGCTGCGGGGACGCGTCCGGAACCGGCCGTGTCGGTGCCGAGGGAGAAGGCCACCAGCCCGGCCGCCACGGCCACCGCGGAGCCCGCGCTCGATCCGCCGGGAATAAAGCCGCGGCCGTAGGGGTTCTTCGGGACCCCGTAGGGCGAACGGACGCCGACGAGCCCGGTGGCAAACTGGTCGAGGTTGGTTTTTCCGATGCAGATCGCCCCGGCCTCGATGAGGAGGCGGACGACCGGCGCGTGTTCGCCCGGAATATGGGAAAAGTCCGGGCAGGCGGCGGTTGTCGGAAGTCCGGCGACATCGATGTTGTCCTTCACCGCGAAGGGGATCCCGTAGAGCGGGAGGCCGGGGGGAGGGAGTCTTTCCAATTCCTCCGCGCGTGCGAGAAGTTCCCGGTCCGCGAACCGGCTGATCCAAATCGCGGGGTCGTTGTCGAGGTGCGGGAGAAGCGCCCGGATCACGGCCCGGGGGGTGGACGATCCGTCGGCATATGCGGCGAGGAGCGGTGGGATTTTCATTTGTCGGGTTTCAGGGCGAGGATGTTTTGGCCGTGGGCGAGCGGCTGGCCTTCCCGGGCGAGGAGGCATTCGACGGTGCCGTCCTCGGGAGCCGTGCAGGGGAGTTCCATTTTCATGCTCTCCACGATCGCGACGGTTTCCCCGGCGTCCACGCGTTGTCCGGGGTTCACGAGGATTTTCCAGAGTGCTCCGGCAGTCGGGCTGACCACCGGGAGGCAGTCGGCTGGAACCGGGGAGGGTTCCGGCTGCGCGGCGACTTCCTCGAATGTGGCGTCCGCGCCGGAGGCCCTCCAGCGTTCGCGTTCCTCGGCGAACGCCCGGCGCTGGGTGAGGCGGAAGGCCCCGATCGAAGGGGCCTCGTCGGCCAGGAATCTGTCGTAGTCCGCGAGGCGGAATTCCGATTCCTCGATCTCCGGCTCGAACCGTCCGGAGAGGATGTCGTGCCGCAATTGCATGAGTTCCGCGTGCCCGACCGGATAAAACCGGATCTGGTCGAAGAACCGGAGGAGCCAGGGGTCGCGGAAACTTTTTGTCGTGCGGTAGCGGTTCCAGACCGGGACGGTGCGTCCGACGAACTGGTATCCGCCGGGGCCTTCCATGCCGTAGATGCACAGGTAGGCCCCGCCGATGCCGACGGCATTTTCCGGGGTCCAGGTGCGGGCGGGATTGTATTTCGTGGTGACGAGCCGGTGCCGCGGGTCGAGCGGCGTGGCGACGGGGGCGCCGAGATAAACGTCTCCGAGGCCCATGACGAGGTAGCTCGCGGAGAAGACGGTTTTCTTCACCTCTTCCTCCGATGCGAGGCCGTTAATGCGGCGGATGAATTCGATGTTGCTCGGGCACCAGGGTGCATCCTTGCGGACCGACTGCGTGTATTTTTCGATTGCGAGCCGGGTGGCCTCGTCATCCCACGAGAGCGGGAGGTGGACGACCCGCGTCGGGACGACCATGCTCGAGACCGGAGAGAGCGAAGATTCCGTCTTTTGCAGGAGAGCCAGCACGTCGCGGTGGGAGATCCGGGACTTGTCGTGGCGCACCTGGAGCGAACGGATGCCGGGCGTGAGATCGAGGAGGCCGTCAACGCCTTCAGAGATCAGCGCCTCATAGAGGGCTTGCACACGAAACCGCAGGTGCAGGTCGAGGACCATGTCGCCGTATTCCACAAGGATCCCGCTGTCGCCCTGGCGGCGGTAAACCGGATCCCCCGAGGCTTCGCCGAAGACGGGTTCCAAGGTGGCGGGGATGGCGGCAATGGCGGAGGCGTCCGCCGGGATCGCGCGGGAATTTTCCAGCGTGACCGGACGGAATGTGACTTTGTCGCCGGGGCGGAGCTGGCCGACCTTCCAGAATTCCGATTGCAGGATGGTCGCGGGGCAGACGAAGCCGCCGAGGCTCGGGCCGTCGGGGCCGAGGATGATCGGCATGTCGCCCGTGAAATCGACCGCCCCGACCTGGTAGGCATTGTCGTGGATGTTCGAGGGGTGGAGCCCGGCCTCTCCGCCATCCGCCCGCGCCCATTCGGGTTTGGGCCCGATGAGGCGGACTCCCGTGCGCGACGAGTTGTAATGGACTTCCCAGGCGGTGGCGAAAAATCGGGCGATGTCGCTGTCGGTGAAAAAATCGGGGGCTCCGTGCGGGCCGTAGGAAACGCCGATCGTCCAGTGGTTGGAAAGGGCCGGGAGGGAGACCTCGAATCCGGGAATTTCCCCGGCATTGTTGGTTTCGGGAAAAAGCCGGAGGGCGTCGCCCGCGCAGAGCGCGCGTCCGGAATGTCCGCCAAACTGCCCGAGGCGGAATGTGGTGCGGCTGCCAAGATAGCGGGCTTCGTCGAGCCCGCCCCGGACGGCGAGGTATCCGCGCAAGCCGGGGCCTTTGGCCTCGCCGACGCGGAGTGTCTGGCCGGGTTTTACCGGGAACGGGGAGCCGGGCCGGACCGGGGTGGCGTCGAGGGTGGTGCCCATATCGGCACCGGCAAGTGCAAGCCATGTGCCGGTTTGGAATTTCAGCGTCGGCCCGCGCACCGTCATTTCGAGTCCCGCGCACCCGTCGTCATTTCCGAGCAGGCGGTTGGCGAGCCGGAAGCCGAGGTCGTCGAACGGGCCCGAGGGAGGGACCCCGACATGCCAATATCCGACCCGGCCCGGCCAATCGACCACGAGCGTTTCGATCCCGCCATCGAGGACATCGATCACGGCGGGCCGGAACTCGAACGAGTCGAGAAATCCGGTGGTGACTCCTCCGGATGCGAACGCCTCGGATGCGAGGATCCGGCGGAGGTATTCGACATTCGTCTCGACGCCGTAGATTTCGAGTTCCGCGAGCCCGCGGCGGAGGCGGTCCAGGGCCTCCGCGCGGGTTTCGCCTGCGGCGATGATCTTCGCGATCATCGGATCGTAAAACCCCGAGACTTCGGAGCCGGTTTCGACCCACGTCTCCACGCGGATGTCCGGGGGAAATCGCGCGTGCGTGATCGTGCCGGTGCTCGGCTGGAAATCCCGCGCGGGCATTTCCGCATAGATCCGGGCCTCGATCGAGGATCCGGCGGGCCTGCGGTCAAACCCCGTGAGAAACGACGCATCGCCGAGCGCCAGCCGGATCATCCATTCGACGAGGTCCACCCCAAAGACTTCCTCCGTGACCCCGTGCTCGACCTGGAGACGGGTGTTCACTTCGAGAAAATAGAATTTTCCCGCCGCGTCGTCGTAGAGGAATTCCACCGTTCCCGCCGAGCGATACGAAACCGCCCTGCCCAGCGAAACCGCCGCCTCGCAGAGGGCCGCGCGGACTGCGGCCCGAAGCCCGGGCGCGGGCGTCTCCTCCAGCACCTTCTGGTTCCGTCGCTGGGCCGAGCAGTCGCGTTCGCCGAGTGCGGCCACGTGCCCGGCTCCATCCCCGAAAATCTGGACTTCGACATGCCGGGCCCGCCCGACAAATTTTTCGAGAAAAAGCCCGCCGTCGCGGAAGTTCGCTTCGCCCAGCCGCCGGACGCTTTCGTAGGCCCCGCGCAGTTCTCCTTCGTGGCGGCAGACCTGCATTCCGATCCCGCCGCCCCCGGCCGTGCTCTTCAACATCACCGGAAACCCGATGGCCTCCGCAGCCGCCTCCGCCTCCTCGACACTCTCCAGAACATCCGTTCCGGGCAGCAACGGAACCCCGCAGGCCCTCGCCACATCGCGCGCGGCATTCTTCAGCCCGAACTTCCGGATCTGATCCGGAGTCGGACCCGCAAACGCCAGCCCCTCGCGCTCGCAGGCCTCCGCAAACCCCGCGTTTTCGCTGAGAAACCCGTATCCGGGATGAATGGCAGCGGCCCCGGAATGTTTCGCGGCGTTTAAAATTTTTGCGGCATCCAGGTAACTCGCCGACGGCTGGGAGCCCCCCAATGCCACCGCCTCGTCCGCCTGCCGCACATGCAGGGAATCCGCGTCCGCATCCGAATAAACGGCGACGGAGGAAAGGCCCAGGTTTTTGACCGTCCGGATGATCCGGCAGGCGATCGCGCCGCGGTTGGCGATTAGGATTTTAGTCATTGGTCATTGTACCCTTCGCGAAATGATCCCAAACCGAAACAACCTCCCAAACGAGAGCCCCAACAGCCTCCGCCGCACGATACACCCGCAAATTCTCAAAGGCCCCCCCTTTCATAATCCCAATGACCAATGACTAACCCCAAACGATCACCTCGATCGGCGTGGGGTCATACGCATTGCACGGGTTGTTGAGTTGCGGGCAGTTGGAGATGAGGCACCAGACGTCCATCCCGGCTTTCATCTCGACGTATTTGCCCGGTTCGGAAACCCCGTCGTCGAACTTGAGCCCGCCGTCTGGGGTGACCGGGACGTTCATGAAGAAGTTGATGTTGTGTGCGAGGTCGCGCTTCGTGAGCGGGAGCCCGGAAAGAGCGATCTGGAGGAGGAACGTGTCCCGGCAATTGTGCATGAAGCGTTTTTCGAGGGAGTAGCGGACCATGTTGCTCTCCGCCGCGCAGGCTCCGCCGATCGTGTCGTGCCGTCCGCAGGTGTCCGCAGTGATCGTGAGCATCGGGCGGTTGAGGTTCGACATGAGCCGGGTGCCGGTCGTGAGGTAGATCCCACCCTGCCCGCGGATCGTATCCTGTGCGCTGTAGCGTTCCTGGAGGTTTTCGGCGCTGAAAAAAAATGTGTCGGCGGCCTGGTTGCCTTCGAGATCGACAATGCGCAGGGTTTGTCCCGCGAGGATCTTGTGCGTCCAGCCCTCGCCGGGTGGAATGACTTCGGAGTGGATGGCCGTCGCCTTGGTGAGCGGACTTTCGGTGTAGTTTAGTGGAGTCATTGGTTATTGGTCTGGAGGAGATGGCGGGCGGCCAGTTCGAGGGTGCGGGCGCATTCTGGGCGGAAGTTCCGGCAGAAGTCGTCCGGGCCGGGCGGGGGCGACGTGAGGAGTTCGAGGCGGACTGGGACACGGGGATATTCGCCGGGCGGGTGCATCGGATGCGGGCAGTTGGCGAGGACGGCGATCACGGGGATTTCGGTGCGGAGTGTGAGGCTGGCTCCCTCCGGGCAATGGTCCGGGATGAACGCGAGGCGTCCGGTGTCGTCTGCGGTGACTTTGCTGAAGAAGTTCACGTTGGCGACGAGGTCGGGGAGGCCGAGACCCCACTTGGCGAGCTCGACGAGGAAATTGTCGTGCGCGTTTCGGTGGAAGTCGTTCCTTGCGGACTGGTAGGATTTGGCCCCGAAAGCGGTTTCGACCATTGCGGCGGTCGAGTGCCCACCGAGCGGATCATGCCATCCGAGCGAGTCTTCCGTGATCGAGGCCAGGGCGTTTCCCATGTCGCTCATGAGGATGTGCCCGCGGGTGAGTTTGGCCGTGTGCAGGGCCTTGAGCGTGTCGGGAATGTTCAGCCGGTCGATCGGGTTGAGGGCGTTGTAAAAAAGCGCGGAAAGATTCGCGCCGGAGCCGAGGGCGGTGAGACGGATCGCGCGGGCCTGCGGGAGGCGCATCGACCACATCGCCCCGCCGGGGAGGAGTTCTTCGTAGAGTGGATTCATGGTTTTTTCAAAGGGTGCAGCTGGGGGATGATCGAGCTGGTCAGCGTGAGTTTCCCCACCTTCACGCCTTTGCAGGACACCAGCCGGTCGGTGATTTTCTGGAGGGTTTCCACGGGGCCCTGGACCAGGATGACATCCATCACGTGGCTGTTTTCCAACTGGACCTGGAGCGACCCGATCACCTCGTCGAGGAACCGGCGCTTCAATGTCGCCAGCTCGCCGAGGATGTTTTTCCGGGCCTGGTTGTAGAAGAGGGTGATCGTGCCGGCCATGATCCCTTCCTCCGCCTCCTTCTGGTGTTCGAGCAGGCTCTCGTTGATGATCGAGGCCACCGCCTGCGAACGGTTCTCGAATCCCCGGGTCTCGACGAGTTTGTCCAAACCCCTCGAGACATCGGGCGGAAGCGAGACGCTGATCCGGGACACCGGTTCGCGTGGTTTTTTTTGTTTCGGCACAAACATAGAGTATGAGGAAAACATTATTTCGTAATATCTATAAGGAAAGCGATTTTTCCACGGGGAGGCGGTGCTACTCGACATCGTCTCCGCGCATGGTCATCCGGGCGATATGCGTGCGTTCCTGGGGCTCTGCGGACGGCGGGTGAATGAGCTCGTTGAGCCGGTGGTAGGCGGCCAGGAAGGGCGGCGAGACGAACTGGGCCCGCCCGCGCGGGCGCGGGACCGGGTCCTCGATCATCTCCGCGATGCGGCTGGGGTTTGTGCCCAGAACCAGAATCCGGTCCGAGAGATAGACGGCCTCGTCGAGATCGTGCGTGATGAAAAGGATTGTGACGTCCACGTTTTTCCAGATTTCCAGCAGGTAGGCCTGCATCTGGGCGCGCGTCTGCGCGTCGAGGGCTCCGAACGGCTCGTCCATGAGCAGGATGCGCGGGCGGTTGGCCAGGGCGCGGGCGATCGCGACGCGCTGCTTCATTCCGCCAGAGAGCTGGTGCGGGTAGGAATTCTCGAACTTCGAGAGGCCGACGAGATTGATCCATTCGCGGGCCTCCGACTCCGCCGTGGCCCCGCTCTGGCCGGCCATGCGGAGCCCGAACATGACATTTTTTTTGACCGTGAGCCAGGGGAAGAGTGTGTAGCTTTGGAAAACCATCCCCCGGTCCGGTCCCGGCCCGTCGACCTTCCGTCCGTCGAGCAGGACCTCTCCGGAGGTCGGGGAATCCAGGCCGGCAATAATCCGGATGAGAGTGGACTTTCCGCAGCCCGACGGACCGAGCACGCAAAGGAATTCCCGGCGGAAGACCCGGAAGGAAATCCGGTCCAGCGTCGTGTGCCCGAGGCCGTTTGACGCGAATGTTTTGGTCAGGTTCCGGACATCCATGACGACCGGGCGGCCCTTGAGCCTTGCGAATCTCGCGGCGACTTCCGGAGACTGGATTTTATAGTCCCCGGTCATGCCGGAAGAGGTTTGCGGCGCGAGTCGAGAAGGGTCCTGATGAGACCGGGGCGGGAAGACTTCTGCCAGGGGAAGAAGACGTGCCCGAGCCTGTCGAGAATGCGGTCGGTCCCGAACCCGATGACGCCGATGATGAGGATGGCGGCGAAGACATTGTCGTAGATCCGGTATTTTGCCTGCTGGTTGATGAAGTAGGTGATCCCCGAGCTGGCCCCGATGTATTCCGCGACGATGAGATACGTCCACGCCCAGCCGAGCAGGATGCGCATGTCGTTGTAGAGGTCGACGGCGATCCCCGGCACGACGACCTGGAAGAGCACCTGCAGGCGTCCCGCCCCCAGCGTCTGGGCCGCTTCGACGAGCGAGGTGTCGAGCTTGCGCGTGGTGTTCGCGACCACCAGCACCTGCTGGAAAAATGTCCCGATGAAAATGATCGCGATCTTCGGGCCGTCGTAAATGCCCATGACCGCCACCGCGAGCGCCCCGAAAACCGGGGCGGGCATGTAGCGGCAAAAGTCCACCGCCGGCTCGCCCAGCTTGGAGAAGGCCGGGAATGTCCCGCAGACGATCCCGAGCGGGACGCCGAAGACCGAGCTCCAGAAAAACCCCCAGAAGATGATCCGGATGCTGTGCCAGAGGCTCTCGTGCAGCCAGGGTTCGCCATTTCGTCGCGGCGGCGTGGTGAAGCTCTTGTGGAGGGCGCGTCCCACCTCGTGCGGAGCAGGGAGAAAAACAGGGTTCGCAGGCACCCCGGCGGCCGGCCTTTTTCCCGCGAGGACCAGCTTCCCGTTCTCCTCCCGGAAAACCTTTTTTTCCACCAGCGTGTCCTCCTTGAAATAGGGCACATCCCCAGGGTCCGTGACCCTCATGAGCGGGTGCCAGACAAAAGGGATGTAGCTCACCGCGCACCAAAGGACCAGCGGGGCCAGGAACGACATCCACACCAGCAGGAGCTGCGCGCCTGGCTTCAGATCCCCGAACGGCACGAGCCCTCCGACTTTCCGGTGGGGCGGGATCGCCGACTTCTCTCGACGGACGCCGATCAGTTGACTCGCGCCGCCCCCCCGGCGTCTCGCCCTGCGGGCTGCCTTTCGGCAGTCTCCCGAGCGGCCTCCCGGGCCGCCTGGTTGGCGAGGCGTCCCTACCATCGAGGGTTGGGTCAACCTTTTTCCTTGCTCCATTATTTTCGCTGCATGGCGTCAGGATGTCTGAATCTCCCGCGCCGGATCGCGGGCGCGGGAGATTTATATTTCCGGGATCCTAGAGCCCCCTGGTGATGGCCGGGGCGAGGTAGTCGCCGACCGCCTGCGGCTTTTCATACACCTTATTGTCGACATTGAATTTGTCCACGACGTCCCCCGAACCGTAGATCGAATCCAAGCCGGGGCCTTTTTTGAATGCCTTCTTCGCCTCGGCGAGAGGCAGGATTTTTGTTCCGCCGACGAAGGCGGCATATTCCTCCGGCGGCAGGTTGACCCGCGCCGACATGCTCTTGATGGCATCGGCTTTCGTGGCGGGGTCGTTGAGATAATCGACGATTTTATACCACACGCCGGCGACTTTTTTCCAATCGTCCTCCCGCGCGGAAAGGCTCGACGGGTTCACGGCCAGGACATCGTAAATCAACCCGGGAGCGTCGGCGCTCGTGTAGATCGCCTTCGACCCGGGAACCGCCTTCAATGCCTGCCCGGAATTCGGCTGCCAGGCGGCGATGGCATCCACGTCGCCGGAGGCAAACGCCTTGGGGGTCTCGTGTGTGGGGATGTTGACCAGGGTCACGTCCTTCTCCTTCAAGCCGTTTGCCTCAAGGGCCTTCAGCAGAAGCAGGTGGTCCACGAAACCGATTTCCACACCGATCTTTTTCCCCTTGAGATCCTTGACGGTCTCGATCCCTGGCTTGGCGACGACCATGTCGTTTCCGTTGCTGTAGTCGTTGATGATGATCGCCTTGCTCGGCGCGCCCGTGGCGCCGGTGACGAGGGCGTCGCCGTTCGTCATGGAAACCGCATCGACCTTGCCGGCCGCGAAGGCCTCCATCGATGGCACGTATTCGAACCATTCAAAATCGACATCCACGCCGGCCTCCTTGAACCAGCCCTTGTCGATGCCGATCTGCCAGGCCACCCAGCCCGGCCAGTCGCTGTAGGCAATTTTCAACGGCTCCGCATGGAGCACCCCCGCCATCCCGAGGACGAGCCCCGCCAATAATTTTCCCATTCTCATGTGTCCAGTCTCCTTTGGTTGGTATTACTTTTTGTTGATGTCGTAATAACGACTGGAAAAGAAAAGCAATCCCCATGCCAGCTTGCGGGAGAATCGCGGTGCTCCTGGCGCTTCCCGGTTGAAGTTGGCGGGTGCCCGGCGTATGGGGGCACATGGTTTCCGAAAACGCGCTCGCGGGCGAGAAGTCGCCCTACCTTCTCCAGCATAAAACGAACCCGGTGGACTGGCGTCCGTGGGGAGAAGCGGCTTTTGCGGAGGCCCGCGCGAAGAACAGGGCGGTTTTCCTTTCGGTCGGCTATTCGACCTGCCACTGGTGCCACGTGATGGCGCATGAGTCGTTCGAAAACCCGGGGATCGCGGCACTCATGAACCGGGCGTTCGTGAACATCAAGGTCGACCGCGAGGAGCGTCCGGATGTGGACCGGGTGTATATGGCGTTCGTGCAGGCGACCACGGGCGGCGGCGGATGGCCGATGAGCGTCTGGCTCACGCCGGAGGGGCATCCGTTTTTTGGCGGGACGTATTTTCCGCCGGAGGACCGCCACGGGCAGGCCGGATTTCCCCGGATCGTCAGGCAGATCGAGAAACTCTGGAACGAGGATCGCGGGCGCATCGAATCCGAGGCCGGGCGCGCGATGGGCGAGCTGCGCGGCTCTGCGGCATCGTCCGCGCCGGGCGAACCGCTGCAACCCGCGTGGATCGTTGCCGCCCAGGCCGCGTTTGCACGGGGGTTCGACGCGCGGCACGGCGGGTTCGGAGGCGCGCCGAAATTCCCGCGTCCGTCGGCGTTGAATTTTCTTCTCCGCGGTGGCGAAGAACCGAGGCGGATGGCGCTGGAGACGCTTCGGGCGATGTCGCGCGGAGGGATGCGGGACCATTTGGGAGGCGGGTTCCACCGGTATTCCGTTGACGCGTTCTGGCACGTCCCGCACTTCGAAAAAATGCTCTACGACCAGGCGCAGATCGCGGTCTCGCTGGCCGAGGCCTGGCAGATCACGAAGGACCCGTTTTTTGAAGCCACCCTGCGGAGCACGCTGGACTACGTGCTGCGCGACATGACGCACCCGGAGGGCGGGTTCTATTCCGCCGAGGATGCCGACAGCGCGGTCGCCCACGGGGGTGGCGAACACGCGGAGGGGGCGTTCCATGTCTGGACGATGCGGGAAATCCGCGAAGCGCTGGGCGCGGTGGCGGCGGAGGAATTCCGCGCCCACTACGGCGTCCGCGAGGAGGGCAACGCGCCGGACGGAAGCGACCCGCACGGGGAGTTCGCCGGAAAAAACATCCTGCACGAGGTTGGTGGAGACGACACGGCGTCGCTTGCGGAAAGTCGGCGGATCTTGTTCGATCTGCGCGCGAAACGTCCGCGCCCGCACCTCGACGACAAGATCCTGACGGCGTGGAACGGGCTGATGATCTCCGCGTTTGCCAAGGCGGGAGCCGCGCTGGGAGAGGCGCGGTATGTCGGGGCCGCCGTGCGCGCGGCGGAGTTTGTGCAGGCGAAACTGCTGCAAGACGGCGACCTGCTCCGCTCGTGGCGGGGCTCGCCATCGGAGATCGGGGGGTTCGCGGAGGACCACGCGTTTTTCATCCAGGGCCTCCTGGACCTCTACGAGGCCGGGTTCGATTTGCGTTGGATGGAACTGGCTGCCGGGCTGCAAACCCGCCAGGACAGGTTGTTTTGGGATGGCGGCTCGTATTTCAGCAGCCGGGAGGGAGACCCGCTGGTGCCGCTCCGCATGAAGGAGGATTACGACGGGGCCGAGCCGTCCGCGAATTCCATCAGCGCGCTGAACCTCCTGCGGCTGGGCCGGATGCTGCATGACGATTCGCTGGAGGACAAGGCGCGCAAAATCCTCGCCGCGCATGCCGCGCAAATGGATCGCGTTCCGTCGGCGGTGCCGCAGATGCTCGTCGCGCTCGGCCTCGCGCTCCAACCTCCGGCCCAGGCGGTCGTCGCCGGCAACCGGGAGGCCTCGCAACCCCTGCTGCGGGCAATCGCGCGGACCTTCCGGCCCCACGCTTCAACGATCCTCCTCGACTCGCAGGCGGCCGTGGAATTTTTCTCGGAGCGGTCGCCCGCCGTGCGCGGGATGGTGGCCGTTGGCGGGAGGCCCGCGCTTTACGAGTGCGAGAATTTCACCTGCCACCTCCCGGTGATTTGTCCAGGTTAGCCCTCCGAGGCGCGCAGACCCGCATAAACACAGGGGGTTACTCGCGCGACGGATGCCCGCAATCGGTTCCACCCGGAAAACGATGGTGAACTTGCGGAGATCGCGGAATTTGCCGGTCTGTCCGGGTGATGGGGTTTACGGGTTCTCCGGCTTCCTGCCGCGCGGGCGGATCGTGATCCGTTTGACGCGGGCATCGTCCTGCGGGCTCCAGGTGGCGATTTCCGGGTCGTCCTTGAAGGCATTGTGGACGATGCGGCGGTCGTAGGAATTGAGGGGATCGGTCTGGATCGGGCGTCCGGTGGACCGGACGGCGAGCGCGAGGTGGAGCACCTTTTCGACCAGGGCGTCGTCGCGCATCGCGCGGTGGTGCTCGACGTCGACGGTCACGCGCGGGCCCGGCGGGTTCTGGGCGGCGAGCACGCGGTTGACGAGGTATTGCAGGTCGTCGATGACAACGTCGTGGCGGCCGATCAGGCGCTCGGGCTCGTGGGTGAGGATCTGGAGGACCGGATGGCCGTCGCGTTCCTGCTCCTGGATCTCGACGACGAATCCGAGGTATCCGAGAATCGTGTCGAGAACTTCAACGGGCGTCTGGTTCATGGTCGCTTTTTTCTGGGATTTTTGGCTGCTTCCCGCTTGGCGATCACGCTCTTTTTTTCCAGCGTGGGCAAGGGTCTGTTGCGCGTCAGGTAGAGCTGGACGATAGAAAAAATATTTTGGGTTGTCCAATAAAGTGCGAGTCCGCTGGCGTAATTGTAGGCGAAGGTCAGGAAGATGACCGGCATGAAGTAGAGGATCCGCTGCTGGGCGGCGTCCCCGCTTTTCGGGGTGATGACCATCTGCCAGACCATGGTCAGGGACATGATCAGCGGGAGAAGGTTGATCGGGAAGCCGAGAAGATGCCCGACGGTGTCCGGCTGCGAGAGGTCGTGGATCCAGAAGAACGAGCTGTTCCGGAGCTCGATGGCCGTGCCGAGCATCGCGTAGAACCCGAAGAATATCGGGATCTGGATGAGCATCGGGATACAGCCGCTGAACGGGTTGACCCCGTATTCGCGGTAGAGCTTCATCGTCTCCTCGTTCATCTTCTGGGGATCGTCTTTGTATTTCTCCTTCAGCTCCGTCATCTTGGGCGAGAGGGCGGACATCTTCCGCATCTCGTTGGTCGCCTTGTTCTGGATCGGCCAGAGTCCGGATTTGATGATCAGGGTGAGGACGATGATCGCGGCGGCGTAGCTGCCGAACCAGCTGTGGAGGACGTTCATCGCCCAGAGCAGGAACTCGCTGATGAACCCGAACATCCCGAAATTCAGAACGGCATCCTGGTTCCCGCCGAGCTTGCGGAGCCGGTCGAGTTCCTTCGGGCCGGCGTAGATCTCGAATGTCTTCGTGACCGTCGCGCCCGGGGGCACGGCGAATCCGGTCTGCCCGATCCCGCCCTGGATCCCGAAGACCGGCGAGTCGTTCTGCTTTTTGGTGTCAAATCGCCTGGCCCAAACCGAGGCGGACGGATCTTTGGATGTCACGATCGTGCAGAAATACTGGCTGGCCACGGCCGCCCATTGGACATCCGGCTTGCTCTCGAGATAGAGCGGGCGCTCGCCGCGGGTCTGGATGCCGACGACCGGGATCGTGCTCGCCGAAAACCAGTTCACGTCGATGTTTTCGGCCTTTCCCCCGTGCGACCAATCGAACTTGGTATACATCGGCAGGTCGCTCTGGTGGATCGGGGCCGCGCCGCCTGTGCCGACGAAAAACTCCGGAACCTGAAGCGCGGAGGTTCCGGGGTTCCGGAAGCCGACCTCGAGATTCACGGTGTAGAGGCGGTTTTTTTCCGAGGCCGATGGCAGGACGAACCGCTTCGTGATTTCCAGGCCATCGGCAGCGGCCTTCGAGAACGTGACCTCCCCCTTCGCCCGGTCGGCGCTCATTTCAAACCCCCCGAAGACCTCTCCGGGGTTGAATCCCAATGCCCCGATTGGCATCCCGCGGTCGCGGTTCAGCGAGACGCTCTGCCGGTTTTCCCCCTGGTGCATCAACAGGATCACCTGCTCGATGCCTCCGGAGTCGTTGTTGAAGACAAATTCCGCCCCCTCGGCCGAAAGGCTTTCCGCGCGGGCGGTCATCACCTGCCGGGGTGGAGCCGGGGTGGGCGTGGCGGCCTCCAGCACGGCGGGTGTCGCGGAGGCCACCGGAGACGGGGCTGCTGTTCCTGTCGGAGAAGCGGTTGCCGCCTGCTGGGCGGGCGTGATGTATTTGCCGACATACCATTGCCAGGCGATGAGTCCGGCAACGGAGAGAGTGATTGCGATCCAGGCTTTGCGGTCCATTAATTCAGGGATTTGAAGGCGGTGGGCACGGGGTCATACCCGCATCCGCCCCACGGGTGACAGCGGGCGATCCGGGCGATTCCCAGCCCGAGCCCTTTGAAAAATCCATGCCCGCGCAGGGCCTGGACAAAGTATTCCGAGCAGGACGGCTCGTAACGGCACCCGCACCCCGGGCCGCACAACGCCCGCAGGGCGGGCGAAAGCACCAGCTGGTAAATCCGGATGAGAAAGACGAACAACGCAGTCATGCAGGAGGCGGCAAAATAGAAAGTCGGCGGGCAAGAAGCAACCATTCCCCTCTCAATTCTTCAAATGAGGCGCTCGCGCTGGCCGGTTTGGCGATGGCGACAACCAGGGCTCCGTCCGGAAAATCCGGCCTCGAAACGCGGATCAGCTCGCGGAGTCGACGGCGCACTTTGTTCCGGACGACCGCCCCTCCCACGCGTTTGGAGGTGATAATCCCGGCTTTTGCGGGCAAGTTGGTCCCCCGGCGCAGGAGGGCTACCCTCAGCAACCGGCCCTGCGCCACCCGTCCGTTTTCCCGGACCAGGGAAAACTCCCGGCCTTCCCGGAGGCGTGCCTCCTTGGGAAACCGCAGCCTTTTCCGCTCAGGCGGAGGTGTGGCGGGCAAAATGGACTTCGACCCCCTTCGGCAGGAGGCGCTTGCGTCCCCGCTGGCGGCGGCGGTTCAAGGTGGCGCGCCCGGCCTTGGTCGCCATGCGCGCGCGGAAACCAAACTGCTGCTTGCGCGTGCGTTTGGAAGGCTGGTAGGTGCGTTTCATAAAATCAGATCGGTGGAGCCGAGAAAGCTATCCGTCCCTCTCCCCGAGTCAATCCCTTTTCCTGAAATCTTGCAGCCGACCGGGACAGGGAAGGCATGGCCGGACAGCGAGGTCGGCCCGGAGCGGCGGGCCGACGGACCCGATTGCGATCAATACCGGTAATGCTCGGGCTTGTAAGGGCCTTCCACCGGGACGCCGAGGTATTCGGCCTGGTCCTTGGTGAGTTTCGTGAGGACGACGCCGATTTTTCCGAGGTGGAGGCGGGCGACTTCCTCGTCGAGCTTTTTCGGCAGGCGGTAAACGGTCTTCTTGTATTTGTCCTTGTTCCGCCAGAGGTCGATCTGGGCGAGGGTCTGGTTGGTGAACGAGTTCGACATCACGAAGCTCGGGTGGCCGGTCGCGCAGCCGAGGTTGACGAGGCGGCCTTCGGCAAGCATGTAGATGCTCTTTTTTCCGCCTGGCAGGAAGTAGCGGTCGTATTGCGGTTTGATGGTTTCGAGGCGGACGCCTTTGCACTTCTTGAGGCGGTCCACCTGGATCTCGTTGTCGAAGTGCCCGATGTTGCAGACGATCGCCTGGTCCTTCATGGCGAGCATGTGCTCGAGCGTGATGATGTCCTTGTTGCCGGTGGTGGTGACGTAGATGTCGCCGACACCGAGCGTGCTCTCGATCGTGTTGACCTCGAACCCTTCCATCGCGGCCTGCAGGGCGTTGATCGGGTCGATCTCGGTGACGACGACGCGGGCCCCGTAGGCGCGGAGCGAGTGGGCGCTGCCCTTGCCGACGTCGCCGTATCCGCAGACGACGGCGACCTTGCCGGCGATCATCACGTCGGTCGCGCGTTTGAGTCCGTCGGCGAGCGACTCGCGGCAGCCGTAGAGGTTGTCGAATTTCGATTTGGTGACCGAGTCGTTGACGTTGATCGCGGGGACGAGGAGCTTGCCCTGTTCGGCAATCTGGTAGAGGCGGTGGACGCCGGTCGTGGTTTCTTCGGAGACGCCCTTCCAGGCTTTGGCGACCTTGGTCCAGAAGCCGGGGCGTTCCTCCGCCACCCGGCGGAGCAGGGCCTTGATCACCGAAACCTCGTGGTTGTCGCTCGGTTGGTAGGCCCACTTGTCGCCTTTTTCGAGCTCGTATCCCTTGTGGATGAGGAGCGTCACATCGCCGCCGTCGTCGACGACGAGCTGGGGGCCGAGGTTGCCGGGGAATGTCACGGCCTTGAGCGTGAGCTCCCAGTATTCTTCGAGGCTTTCGCCTTTCCAGGCGAAGACCGGCGTGCCGGTCGCTGCGATGGCGGACGCGGCGTGGTCCTGCGTGGAGAAAATGTTGCAGCTCGCCCAGCGAACGGTCGCCCCGAGGGAGACGAGCGTCTCGATGAGGACCGCCGTCTGGATCGTCATGTGGAGCGAGCCGGTGATCCGGACGCCCTTCAGCGGCTGCTCGTTCCCGTATTTTTTCCGGAGCGAAACCAGGCCCGGCATCTCGTGCTCGGCGACGCTGATCTCCTTGCGCCCCCAGTCGGCGAGCGCGATGTCGGAGACGATATAATCCTTTCCGTCCGGCGTGGCGGCGGAATATTTGGCGAGGTTGGCGGTGGCGGAGACGGCCTCGGCGGAGACGGTGGCAGCGGAGCGGGATTTTTTCATAGAAGTTTTCAGTGTTCGGTTTTCAGTGTTCAGGATTTGTAATGGAAGCTATGCGGATTTATGAGCGCTTGGTTTCCTACAGGGATCGAACTCGTTATAAATCGAGACGCTTTGCCGGCAGGCCCGTTGCCACACATCCAATTCCTCAAAAGAACGGTAAGCCATGTCTTTGCTGAAAACTGAACCACTTATTTGATGGCTTTTTTCAAGGCCGCGACCTTGTCGGCGCGTTCCCAGGTGATGTAGGGGTCATCTTTGCCGAAGTGCCCGTAGTTCGTCGTCCTCGAGTAGATCGGGCGGAGGAGGCCGAGCTGCTTCACGATGTCGGCGGGCTTGAAGCTGAAGACCGAAGACACGGCGCGCTCGATTTTCTGTTCGTCCAACTTGTTGGTGCCGAAGGTGTCGATATGGATGCTGACCGGGTTCGGGTGCCCGATTGCATAGGCGAACTGGACTTCGCAGCGGTCGGCGAGGCCGGCGGCGACGACATTCTTGGCCACGTAGCGGCCCATGTAGGCGGCGCTGCGGTCGACTTTCGAGGGGTCCTTTCCGGAGAAGGCCCCGCCGCCGTGGCGGCCCATTCCGCCGTAGGTGTCCACGATGATTTTCCGTCCGGTGAGACCGGAGTCCCCCTGCGGGCCTCCGACCACGAACCGACCGGTCGGGTTGATGAGAAATTCGGTCGTCGCATCGAGGAAATCTTTCGGGATCACCTTGCGGATGACGTTGGCGATGAGGAACCTGCGGATTTCCTCGTTCTTCACGTCCTCGGTGTGCTGGGTCGAGATCACGACGTTCGTCACGCGGACCGGGCGGCCATCCTGATACAACACCGACACCTGGCTTTTCGCGTCGGGGCGGAGCCACTTGACCTTCCCGCTCTTGCGGATGCGGGTGAGCTCGCGTCCGAGGCGGTGGGCGAACATGATCGGGGCGGGCATCAGTTCCGGAGTCTCGTTGCAGGCGTAGCCGAACATGAGGCCCTGGTCTCCCGCGCCCTGTTCTTCCGTGCCCTTGCCGACGGCGGCTTTCGCGTCCACGCCCTGGGCGATGTCCGGGCTCTGGCTGGTGAGGAGGTTGTTGATGAAGACGCGGTCGGCGTGAAAAACGTCGTCGTCGTTGGTGTATCCGATTTCGCGGATGGCTTCGCGGACGATCTTGCCGACGTTCAGGGCGGAGTCGAGCGAGGCGCCTTTCAGGCGGGGGACCGTGATCTCGCCGCCGACCACGACGACGTTGCTTTTGACGAATGTTTCGCAGGCCACGCGGCTCGTGCGGTCCAGGGTCAGGCAGGCATCGAGAATCGCGTCGGAAATCGTGTCGCAAACTTTGTCGGGATGGCCTTCGCCAACGGATTCGGAGGAAAAAATATAACGGGACATGGGATGGATGGGTTGATGTTGGTCTTTACGTATGGAGATATTGCAATATATTCATGGGTGGAATGGCGTCAATGGTAAATTCTCTGCGGGTGCTGTCCGATCCCACACGATTGCGGCTGCTGCTGCTGCTTGTCGAGGAGGAACTGACCGTGGCGGAAATGCAGGAGATCCTGGGCATGGCCCAGTCGCGGATTTCCGCGAGCCTTGCCCAGTTGAAACGCGAGGGGCTTGCCGCCGACCGCCGGGTCGGCAAGAACATTTTCTACTCGGCGAAGGAGGAGGTCGGCACGATGGTGAACACGATTCTTCAGGGCGCGAGGACCGAGCTGCGCGAGGCCACCAGGGATCAGAGCGCGCTGGCCCTGGCGATGCGGAAACGCAAGGACCACGCTGCGGAATATTTCAACAAGTTGGCGGGACGGTTCGGGCGGGTCTACGTGCCCGGCCGTTCCTGGGAGGCGCTTTCGCATGCGCTTCTCGGGCTCCTGCCGCCGATGGTGATCGCCGACATGGGGGCGGGCGAGGGGACGCTGGCCCAGTTGCTGGCGCGCACCGCGGAAAAAGTGATCGCGGTGGACAACTCCGGGAAGATGGTCGAATTCGGGGCCTCCCTGGCACGCAAGCACGGTTTCCGGAACCTCGAATACCGGCTCGGGGATGTCGAGGAGCCGCCGCTGGAACCGGGATCCGTGGATCTCGTGCTGTTCAGCCAGGTGCTCCACCATGTGCCGAACCCACTGCGGGCGCTTGCGGCGGCGAACCGGGCATTGAAGCCGGGAGGACGGATCGTGATCCTCGATCTCGCCAGCCACCATTTCGGGCAGGCCCGCGAACTCTACGCCCACGTCTGGCTGGGTTTCGCGGAAATCGATCTCCACCAGATGCTCAAAAAGGCGGGGTTCTCGAAAATCCAATCCTCGATCGTCTCGCGGGAGTCCGAGGCCCCGCATTTCCAGACGCTCCTGGCCACGGCGGAGAAGTAGCGGGGATTTTGTTCCCTTCCGGAAAATCCTGATTCCGAAGCTTGATCTGCCATCCGCTCCCTGCTGAAACTCTCGCCGATGAAAAATTTTCTTCTTGGCGCGGTCTTGCTTCTCGTGTCCGGATGTCTGGTTTCTCCGGTTTCGCAATCCGGCGGCATAGGGTCGGTGACCGTCACCAACTCGAATTCCAACGAGATCGTGGCGGCGGCGCAGACGGTGTTTTCACAGGTGGGATACCATCTCGCCACGTCGGACTATCCGTATTCGATCTCCTTCGACAAACCTTCCAGCCGGTTTGCCAACATCATGTGGGGAAGCTACGGGAACCCCCAGACGGTTCGCGTCCGCATAACCATCAACCAGATCCCCGGCACGAACAATTACCGGCTGGTGCCGAAAGTTTTCTCCGTCAGTTCGGCGGGGGAAGTCGGATTTGAGGACCAGCGTCCCTTGATGGGGTTGTGGTCCGGCGAGTTCGGTCCATTGCTCAGGCAGGTTGCCGCTCAAGCCGGCGGCGTGGGGGCGATGTAATTGCGATTGAGTTCCGGCCGGGAATCCCGTTTTCTCTCGGGATGTCCGTCCGCACACGATTCGCCCCATCGCCCACGGGATTCCTCCACGTCGGAGGTGCCCGCACCGCGCTTTTCAACTGGCTCTACGCGCGCCGGAACGGCGGAAAATTCATCCTCCGGATCGAGGACACCGACGAAAAGCGGAACACGGACGATGCCTACAAGGTCATCTACGACGGGCTGGGCTGGCTCGGGCTCGATTGGGATGAGGGGCCGGACAAGGGCGGTCCATTCGGCCCCTACCAGCAGAGCGAGCGCTCCGGCATCTACGAAAAATATCTCGGACGCCTGGAAGCCGCCGGACACGTCTATGAGGACAACGGGGCGGTCCGGTTCCGCTCCCAGCGCAAGCCGGTGGTCGTCGAGGATCTCGTTTGTGGCCGGATCGAATTCGACATGTCGAACCCCGCCACCCATCCCGACATGACGATCCGCCGTCCGGACGGGTCCTGGATTTTCCACTTCGTGAATGTCGTGGATGACATCGAGATGCATCTCACCCACGTCATCCGTGGCGAGGACCACCTTTCAAACACGCCGAAACACATCGAGCTCTACCAGGCGCTCGGGGCGACACCGCCCAAGTTTGCCCACATTCCGCTGATCCTGAATCACGAGGGGAAAAAACTCAGCAAGCGGGACGGAGGGTCGAGCATCACGTATTTTCTCGACCTCGGCTACGCACCCGAAGCGGTGGCCAATTATCTCTGCCTGCTCGGATGGGCACCAGGCGAGAACCGCGAATTCCTGAAAATCCCGGAAATCCTCCCGCTTTTCGACCTCGGCCAGATCAACCGCAGGAACTCGATCTTCGATCTGGACAAATGTTTTTGGCTCAACGGCCAGCACCTCCAGCACATGAGCCTGGAGCGGTTCGAGGAACTGGCGCTGCCGTTCGTGGACAAGGCAGGGGTCCCCTACGGAACCCCCGAAGCTCTGCGCCCCGCGCTCGCAATCGTGAAGCCGAAGGTCAAGCACCTGAGCGATGTCCCCGGCTGGATCGGATTCCTGTTCACCGAGAACTATCCGTTTGATCCCGAAGCGGTGGCAAAAAGCCTCGCCAAACCCGGTGCCGCAGATCTCCTCCAGGCCCTTGGCACCGCCCTTTCCCCCCTCGCCGACTGGTCCCACGCCGCCATCGAACTCAAGCTCAAAGAAACCGCCGCATCCCTCGGCGTGAAGGCCGGCGAGGTCGTCCATCCCGCCCGCGTTGCCGTGAGCGGGCGCTCGGTCGGCCCCGGCCTCTACGAAATGTTCGAGGTTCTCGGAAAAGACCGCACGCTCGCGCGCTTCGAAAAAGCGTTGCTGAGGTGCCCCCCGGGAATTCCTACGAAGTAGCGAGCGTCCGGGCCGAAGGCAACCTCGTCCGGACCGGCCTCAGAGATGGCGACCGCGTGAAGGATGAGGTTGAGTGCTTGGGCAGGGTGACGGCGGTAGAAAACACTTCCCGGACGGAAAATGCTCCCGGCCCCGTCAAGGCGAGCCACTTCGTTCTCGGGACCGCCGCGCCGGGAGAATCAGCGGACACGAGGTTTCAAACGAAAGGAAAAGATATCGGGTTTGACGATGCCGGGAAATTGTGTAGGCATGTCGGGCATGGCCATGATCTTTGTCAACCGCGACCGCCAAAGTCTCGGGCAGTTCACCGAACAGGAGGTCTCCAACGGGCTGGACAGCGGGCAATTTCTCCCCACGGATCTCGCCTGGCAGGAGGGAATGGAAAACTGGCAGCCGATCTCCTCCTTCACCGGGCTTCCGCCGCCGGGCGCGGCAACCCCTGCGAACCGCCCGACGCCGCCCGCCCCGGAAACCGCGTCCGCCGACTTCCGGCAGCCCGGAAAAATCCGGTTCGACGAGTGCCTGAACAGCGGGTGGGAATGCTTCAAGCTGAACTGGGGGCTTTGCGTGGTTGCAACCCTGGTGTTTTTCGCCATCTCGGCCGTCGTGCAAATCCCGATGCAGTTCGCGGAGGCCGTTTTCCGGCGCTTTACGGGACACGGGGCGGTCGACCAGATCTGGATCCTGGTCGCGGCGGGGGTCGTGTTCCTCTTTTTCTACGTCTTGGCGACCGGCGTCTCCTCGATCCTCTCGGCGGGATTCCTGTATTTCTTCGTCGAGGCTCTGAGGACAAAAAAGGCGAACATCGACAACCTGTTCGCCGGATTCCGCAGTCCGAATTGGATCCAGCTCCTGCTCGCGATGCTGGCCTGGTTGCTGGCGATATTCCTGATCGTCGCCGTGATCCTGGCACCGGGAATTTTCCTTTCCGCCATGATGAAATCCCGGACGCCGGTCCTCGTGTCCGCCGGGTTGCTGGTGGTCCCGGTCGTCTATTTCTCGGTCGGGATCGGCTTTGTCTTCCCGTTGATCGTCGACAAAAAAATCGGCTTCTGGGAAGCGATCAAGACCAGCGTGAAAACCGTCCACCGCCAGTGGTTTCGGGCCTTCGGGCTGATGGTCCTGGTCGGGCTGGTGGCGATCGTCGGCCTGCTCGCGTGCTGCGTGGGGATGCTCGCGACGATCCCCCTCGCCTATCTGGTTTGGGGGCAGGGCTACAGGCAGTTGTTCGGCGACGGCGAACTCAAACCACAAGACTGAGCATCGGCGATTCCTCGTCCACCCGCGCGCACTGGATTTGGACCGAGGAAGCCCTCCCGCCACGGAGGCGGGAACCCACGGCCTGGACGGCCAGCTCGGGGGAATTGCAGTCGCGGCTCAGGTGCCCGAGGAGCACGTGGCGGAGGGATTCGGTGGCCACTTCGGCCACGATCTCCGCAGCTGCGGAATTGGACAGATGGCCGTGCCGGGAAAGGATCCTCTGTTTCACCGACCAGGGGCGCCTGGTGTCGTTCTGCAGCAGCGCCTCGTCGTGGTTCGTCTCGATCAGCAGTGCATGCACCCCGCGGACCGACTCCACCACCTGGCGGGTGGCGTAGCCGAGATCCGTGAGCACCGCGAAGCCGGTTCCGCCGGACTGTAAAACGAAACCGACCGGGTCCGCCGCGTCGTGCGGGACGGAAAACGGCAGGACCCCGATGGCCTCCAGCACGAACTCCGACCCGCTCGAAAAAAGATTCCATCTCGCCACGACCCCCTGCCGCTGGAGATGATCGACCGTGAGCGGGTTGGCAAAAACCGGCACATCGTATTTTTCCACGAAGACTCTCAGGCCCTTCGTGTGGTCCCCGTGCTCGTGGGTGAGAAGGATGCCGGAAAGCGATGCCGGCTCGACCCCGCAGGACTGCAAACCGGACGCCAGCCTCCGCGCGCTCAACCCCGCATCCACCAGCACCGCACAGGCCCCGGAACGCACCACCAATGCATTCCCGGAACTCCCGCTGGCCAGCACGGTCACCTCGATCATGCCGCCGATTAGATCAGCGCACAAGCCCCCGTGCCAGCCCCAAATCCGCGCGTAACGCCAACGACGGGAGGCGAACCTCCGTGTGAGCCCATTTATTACGGCTCAGACGGAGCTTCGCCCTCCCTCGCATTATCGACAGGTCGTCGAACCTCTCCCCTCTCATTTCTTCCCTTACGCGCGGATCTGGGCCAGCCCCAAATCCGCGCGTAACGCCAACGACGGGAGGCAAACCTCCGTGTGAGCCCATTTATTACGGCTCAGACGGACCTTCGCCCTCCCTCGCGTTATCGACATGTCATCGAACCGCTCCCCTCTCATTTCTTCCCTTACGCGGATTTGGGCCAGCGGGAAATCCGTTGCCGCACATTACATCGTTTTTCTCTTTACACGACCAAGTATTAGCGTAACTTATACTTCTATGCAGATACAAAATGGTGCGGCAAGACGGAGCATGGACGGGAACGAAGCCGCCGCGAACATCGCTTACCGGCTCAGTGAAACAATCGCGCTCTACCCGATCACGCCTTCGACTCCGATGGGGGAACTCTCCGACGAATGGGCGTCCAAAGGACAGGGCAACCTCTGGGGGCATGTCCCGAAAATTGTTGAGATGCAATCCGAAGCGGGGGCGGCCGGGACCATCCACGGAATGCTGCAAGGCGGATCCCTCGCCACCACCTTCACCGCCTCGCAGGGGCTCCTGCTCATGATCCCGATCATGTATAAGCTGGCCGGGCAGTTGATCCCGTTCTGCATGCACGTGACCGCCCGCTCGCTGGCCACCCACGCCCTCTCGATCTTCGGCGACCACTCGGATGTCATGGCCGTGCGGCAGACCGGATTTGCCCTGCTCTCCTCGGCCAGCGTGCAGGAGGCCCACGACCTGGCGTGCATTGCCCACGCGGCCACCCTCCCGGCGCGCGTGCCCATCCTTCATTTCTTCGACGGGTTCCGCACCTCGCATGAGATCAACGACCTGGAAATCCTCTCCGATGACGTGCTGCGCGCCATGATCGACGAAAGCGCCATCCAGGCCCATGCGAAGCGGGCCATGACCCCGGATCACCCGACCATCCGGGGAACGGCACAGAATCCGGACGCCTTCTTCCAGGCCCGCGAGGCGGCGAATCCCTTCTATGCGGCCCTGCCGGGAATCGTGCAGGAGGCGATGTTCCGATTCGCCTCGCTGACCGGCCGCGCCTATCACCTGTTCGACTACTCCGGCGACCCGGAAGCCGACCGCGTGGTGGTGGTGATGGGTTCCGGGGCCGAAACGCTCCGCGAAACCTGCAAACACCTGAACAGCACCGGACAGCGGACCGGGGTTCTCCAGGTCCGGCTCTACCGCCCGTTCGACGCCTGGGCCTTCCTGAATGCCCTGCCGACCACCGTGAAGCAGATCACGGTCCTGGACCGGACGAAGGAGCCGGGTTCACCGGGCGAGCCCCTCTTTCTGGATGTCTCCTCGACCATGCGCGCGAAGGGACACTCCCGATGGAAGGAGTTGCCGAAGGTTTATGGCGGACGCTTCGGCCTCGCCTCGAAAGAATTCACTCCGGCGATGGCCCTGGCGATTTACTCGGACATGCAGGCGGACACTCCGCACGAGGAGTTCACCGTCGGGATCGAAGACGACGTCAGCGGGCTCTCGCTCCGGTATGATCCGTCATTTCACCTGCCCGGCCAGACGTTCAGCCAGGCGGTTTTTTTCGGGCTCGGGTCCGATGGCACGGTCGGCGCGAACAAAAACACGATCAAAATCATCGCCAAGAAGCTGGGCCTGCACGCCCAGGCGTATTTTGTCTACGATTCGAAGAAAGCCGGCGCGGTGACCGTCTCGCACCTGCGGTTTGGAAAGGAACCGATCCATGCGCCATATCTGATCGCTTCGGCGGATTTTGTCGGGTGCCACCAATACCACCTGCTTGAGCAGCAGCCGGTGCTCGAAACCGCGCGGGAAGGGGCGATCTTCCTTTTGAACACGCCGCACGGCGCAGACACCGCATGGGAGCACCTTTCGCACGAGACGCAGTCTCTCATCCTCTCGAAAAAGCTGAAATTCCATGTCATCGACGCCTACCGCATCGCCAAGGACACCGGCATGGGGGCCCGCATCAACACGATCATGCAGGTGGCGTATTTTGTGTTGAGCGACATCCTTCCGCTCGACCAGGCGATCGCGGAAATCAAAACCGCGATTGAGAAGAGCTACGCCCGCAAGGGGGCCGATCTCGTGCAGCGGAACTGGAATGCCGTGGACAAATCCGTGGCCGGCGTCCACGAAGTCGTTGTCCCGGATGCCGTCACCGCCACCCGCCCGCGTCCGTTCCCGATCCCGGTCGAGGCCCCGGAATTCGTGAGGACCGTCTCCGGAACCCTTCTGGCCGGACGTGGAGACGATCTGCCCGTCAGCGCGTTTCCTCCCGACGGCGTCTGGCCGACAGGCACCAGCAAATGGGAAAAACGCAATCTCGCCCTGGAAATCCCCGTTTGGGATTCCGCGCTCTGCATCCAGTGCAACAAATGCGTGATCGTCTGCCCGCACGCCGCCATCCGCGCGAAATATTACCCGGAATCCGCGCTGGCCGACGCCCCCCCGGCATTCCGCTCCGTGGCCTTCCGATCTCCGGAGATCAGCGGCCAGCGATACACGATCCAGGTCGCGCCGGAAGATTGCACCGGATGTCGGCTCTGCATCAACGTCTGCCCCGCCAAGGACAAAACGAACGCGAAACACAAGGCGCTCGATGCCGCCCCGCAGGAGCCGCTGCGCGAGCAGGAGCGGATCAATTTCGCGTTCTTCGAGTCGCTGCCCGCACCGGACAGGACGCGCCTGAAAACCGACCTCGTGAAGGACAGCCAGTTCCTGGCTCCGCTGTTCGAGTATTCCGGGGCCTGCGTGGGTTGCGGCGAAACCCCCTACGTCAAACTCCTCACCCAGCTCTTCGGCGACCGGGCCATCATCGCCAACGCGACCGGCTGCTCCTCCATCTACGGCGGCAATCTGCCGACAACCCCCTACACGGTGAATTCCGATGGCCGGGGCCCGGCCTGGGCGAACTCGCTCTTCGAGGACAACGCGGAATTCGGCCTCGGCCTCCGGCTTTCCGTCTCTGACAAGGCCGCCCAGGCACGGGAAATCCTGCTCGCATCGAAGGATGCGCTTGGCGCGGAATTCATCGCCTCGATCCTCGACGCCGACCAGTCCACGGAAGCCGGGATCGCCGGACAACGCAAACGGGTCGCCGGGCTGCGGGACAGGATTTCCGAGGTTCCCGAACACCTCCGCGCCCGGCTCGAGGGCCTCGCCGATTATCTCGTCAAGAAGTCCGTCTGGATCGTGGGTGGCGACGGTTGGGCCTACGACATCGGTTTCGGCGGGCTCGACCACGTGCTGTCACTCGGCGAGAACGTCAACATCCTCGTCCTCGACACCGAGGTCTACTCGAACACCGGCGGCCAACAGTCGAAATCGACCCCGATGGGGGCCGTGGCCAAATTCGCCTCCTCCGGAAAATCCCACGCGAAAAAAGATCTCGGCCTCTACGCGATGAGCTACGGGAGCGTCTATGTCGCCCGCGTGGCCCTGGGCGGGAAGGATTCCCAGACGGTGAAAGCCTTCGCCGAGGCGGAGGCCTACCCCGGAACCTCGCTGATCATCGCCTACAGCCACTGCATCGCGCACGGCTACAACCTCGCGCACGGGCTCGAGCAGCAGAAACTCGCGGTCGAAACCGGATATTGGCCGCTCTTCCGGCACGACCCGCGCCGTTGCGAAAACGGGCTCACTCCGCTGGTCCTCGACTCTCCGGCTCCCAAGCTCCCGCTCGCGCGCTTCACGGAAAACGAGATCCGCTACCGCTTCCTGGAGGCCACGAACAAGGAACGGGCCACGACCCTCGCCCACGCCGCCCAGGAGCATCTCACCTCGCGCTACGACCTTTACCGCCGCATGGCCACGAGCGGAAACCCGGAGAAAAGCCTATGAACCTGAAAACCCAATACCTCGGCATCGAACTCGGTTCCCCGTTTGTCGTCGGGGCCTCGCCCCTTGGCGACGACATCGACATGGCCAGGCGGTTGGAGGACAGCGGGGCCTCCGCAATCGTGATGCATTCCCTCTTCGAGGAACAGCTCACCAGCGAATCCTCGGCCATGACGACATTCACCGAATCGGTCGAAGAATCGAATGCGGAGGCCCTGAGCTATTTTCCGGATTCCGCAGATTACTCGCTGGGGCCCGAGGACTACCTCAACCATATCGCGCTTCTGAAAAGCCGACTTTCGATCCCTGTCATCGCATCGCTCAACGGACGGACGCCGGGCGGGTGGATCGCCCACGCGAAACTTATGCAGGAGGCCGGGGCCGATGCCATCGAACTCAACATCTACGAGGTTCCGACCGACCCGAACGAAAGCGGCGCGGAAATCGAGGCGAGGGTGATCGAGGTCGTGTCGGGCGTCCGCGAAAAACTCACGATCCCGCTCGCGGTGAAGCTCTCCCCGTTCTACTCCTCGCTCCCCCACATGGCCAAAAGCATCGATCTCGCCGGTGCGAACGGGCTCGTCCTCTTCAACCGGTTCTACCAGCCGGACCTCGATATCGAAGATCTCAACGTGGAACCGAAAATCTTCCTTTCCACCTCGTCCGAGCTCCTGCTGCGGCTCCGCTGGATGGCTGTCCTGCATGGGAAAACCCCCCTGTCGCTTTCGCTTAGCGGCGGCATCCACAAGGTGCACGACGCCATCAAGGGGATCATGGCCGGAGCCGACACCCTCCAGACCGTTTCGCTCCTCCTCCGGCAGGGGCCGCAGGCCCTGGTCTCGTTGATCGCCGATTTCACCGCGTGGATGAAGGAGCACGACTACAACGACATCTCCGAAATGCGCGGGTGCCTGAGCCACCGGAATTCCCCCGACCCCGCCGCCTTCGAACGCGCAAACTACCTCCGCGTCCTCCAGCTCTGGAAAGTCTGATTCCCCAGGGCCACACAAAAAAAGGGACGAACCCCCTCGCGAAGGTTCGTCCCCTTGAAAATTTTGCCCCGCTCGTGCCGTTCCGAAACATTTCCCGTTCCCCAGTTATAGGGTGGATGACCGCCTGCCCTGCGCTCTGACTTCCAGTGAAGGCCTGTCATGGCGCCGGGAGGCCAAGCCTCCGGGTTTGATTTAATTATCGGTTCGGGAGTTTGCTTCGTTTAATCGCGAACACAGAAGGGCAAATCTGTTGCGGCGACCGGACAATTTTCGTGTCCTTCCACCGCGAAACCCAAGAAAAAAATTGGAAAGAACTACTCTCGGAAATCGACCCCCAGGCGCTGTTTCAACCCGGCTTTCAAGCGGTCCGTGGCGGCGTTGATCTCTTCTGTTGTCAGCGTCCGCCCGGCGGACCGGAAAGTCAAGGAAATTGCGAGCGATTTTCGGTCGGCGGAAAGTTTTTTTCCGGATGGGTCGGCGAACAGGTCGAACAGCGAAACCGATTCGAGAAGCGGCTCGTTTTGCCCGAGGACAGCGGCGCGGACATCCCCATAGGAAAGTTCCAGCGGGGCGGTGAGCGCGATGTCGCGGGTGGATGCCGGGAACTTCGGAAGCGGCTGGACTGCGCCGTTGGAACCTGCGGCTCCCTGCCACGCCACGGCGTCGAATTCAGCTGCAACCACCAGGGTGGTCGCGCCGAGTTTCCGGGCCTCGGCAGGATGCAGGATTCCCAGGAGCCCCAGTCGGATTCCGCTCTTGAAAACCTCGAGGGCCGCCCCGAAGGGCAGCGGTGGGTCCGGAAGCGGGACGAAGTCTTCATCACGCAGCCCCGCGAGTTCCGCGACGGCACCCTTCAGATCGAAAAGATCCCAATCCCTGCGGGCGGCCCCGCGCCAGTCGGCCTCGGAGAGCCTGCCGGTCGCGACCAGCGCGATCCGGGAGGCCTCGCCGGAAGCGGAAAAGACCCTCCCGCATTCGAACAGCCGGACCGATGGCGCACCGAGGTCCACATTCCGCCGCAACGCGGCCAGCAGGCCCGGAAGCAGGCTCGTGCGCAGGCGCGACTGGTCGTCTCCAAACGGATTTTTCAATTCGACGGACGGACCGAACCACGCGGCCTCCGCGACAGAAACGAGCGTGCTCGTGCGGGCTTCCGAGAACCCCATTCCCACCAGCGAATGGCGGCGGGCCATGACAAAATCATACGCGGCATCCGGTGCGGACGACGGCGCGAACAGGCCCGCCTTCCGGGAAGGAATCCTTTCGATCCCGATGGCCCGGGAGATTTCCTCGATGAGATCGACCTCGCGCGTCAACTCGTGCCGGAAACCCGGGATGGACCACGTGGAGTCGCCTCCGCCGGAGGATTTTTCGAGGCCGATTCCGGACAGCGACTCTTCGATTTCCCGGTCCGACAATTCGACGCCGAGCAATGATCGCACGCGCGCATGGCGCAGCGGGATCTCGGTGCGCGCCCAATGGGTGCCTGCCTCGAGCACTGTCTCCCCGGCCGCCCCTCCCGCGACCCGGACGATCAGTTCCGCGGCCCGCGCGGATGCGGAGGCCACCATCTCGGGATCGACGCCGCGCTCGAAGCGGTAGCTGGAATCGCTGATCAATCCCAGCGCCCGCGACGCCCGCCGCACGAAGGCGGGATCGAATACCGCGCTCTCGAGAAGAATCTCGGTCGTGGCGGACGAGACCCCCGAGTCTTCGCCGCCCATCACTCCGGCCAGCGCGACCGGATGTTTGTCGTCGGCGATCACCAGATACCCTTCGCCCAGCTTGTAGTCTTTCCCATCAAGCGCGCGGAAGTTTTCGCCCTCGGCCGCCCTCCGGATGTGGAGCGAGCCCTCGATTTTCGCCGCGTCGAACGCATGCAGCGGCTGGCCCAGCTCGAAGAGGACGTAATTGGTTGCGTCGACGACATTGTTGACCGGACGCAGACCGATCGAAGTGAGGCGGTCGGCCAGCCATTGCGGGCTCGGCGCGACCTTCACCCCACGAATCCGCCGGAGCGTGTAATACGGGCACTCGGCGGTCTCGATCGAAACCGCCGGGCCAGCTGGAGCCATCGCCGGTGCCGGGATCCCCGGCGACGAAAGCGGAAGCCCGGTGAAGACGCTGATCTCGCGCGCGACACCGAGATGGCTGAGCCAGTCCGGGCGGTTCGGCGTGATCTCGAGCTCGAAAAGCATGTCCGGCGGAAACTGGTCCGCAATCGGGGAGCCGACTACCGCATCCTTCGGCAGGATCAGCAGCCCCTCGGCGTCCTCCGCCAGCTTGAGCTCCTTCGCGCTGCACATCATCCCTTCGCTTTCCACGCCGCGCAGCTTCCCGGTCTTGATCTTGAAATCCCCGGGCAGCACCGCCCCGGGCAGCGCAAGAGGCACCTTGTCTCCGACCTTGTAGTTTTTCGCGCCGCAAACAATCTGCCGCAGGCTCCCCGATCCATCATCCACTTTGCAGACGCTCAGGCGGTCGGCATTCGGGTGCGGGCCGGATTCGAGGACCTGCGCCACGACCACTTTGTCGAATGCCGCGCCGCGCGCCTCGACCGAGGCGACCTCGAGGCCGGCCCGACGGAACAATGCCTCCAACTCGCCCGCAGAGAGTTGACAATCCACAAATTCCCGGAGCCAGTTGAGCGAAACTTTCATGTGCGTTGAAGAATCAAGGCAAGACGGAGCGGGACGGCCAGACTTTTTTTACGGCGACAGGAACGCCTCCCGGATTCCCGTGTCCGGGGTGAAGGGCCCGTTCTTCTTCGCCAAGGCGGAAAAAACCCTTTGCCTGAACAACCAGGCCCTACGCCGGTTCCAGTCGGCCACCGGCGAGTTGGAAAACCGTGTCGGACGGCTTGCGGTCGGCCCAGTCGAGGAATGTGGTGGTGATGATGGTCTGGCTTCGGGGGGGGAGCGAGGCGAGGAGCCGGTTGCGGCGGCCGGGGTCGAGCTCGCCGAAGATGTCGTCGAGGAGGAGGACCGGGGCGCGGTTCTGGACGGCTTCCAAATGGCGGGCCTGGGCGAGTTTCAGGGAAAGTGCGATCCCCCGCTGCTGGCCCTCGGAGGCAAAGCCGACGGCCCCGAGGCGGTTGATCGTGATCTCCAGTTCGTCGCGGTGCGGTCCCACCACCGTCTGCCGGAGCCGCATTTCTTCCCGCCGGGAACCGGCAAGAGCCGCTGCCAGCGGGCTTTCCGCGCCCGGACGATACGAGATTTCCATCGCGTCGGATCGCCCGCTGATTTCCATGCAGGCGGCGTGCGCGATGGGGGCAAGCGTTTCGCAGAGCCTCGAGCGCGCGGCAAAGAGGAATTCCCCGGCTTCCGCCAGAGGCGGGTCAAAGGCCTCGATCTCGCGGCGGGGACGGTTGTCTTTGAGCAGCGAATTTCGCGAACGCAAGGCCCGCTCGTAGGCGCGCAGGGATTTCCTGTAACCCGGCACGCATTGCATCCCGAGGAAGTCCAGATACCTGCGCCGGACCGAGGCGCCTCCCCGCACGAGATCGAGATCGGTGTTTGCGAACCACGCCACCCTGGCCACGTCGAGGTAGTCGTCCGTTCGTGCCTGAGGCTTCGAGTCCAAGAGCAGCTCCCGCCCCTCGCCCGAGTAGTGGAGGAGCAGGTGGATGCCGGAGAAATGCGCGTCGAGAGAAAACCGCGCCTGCTCGAACCTGATCGCCTCGGCCGTGGTGGATGTGCGCGGAGACTGGAGGCGAAGCAGGAGGCAGACCGCCTCCAGAATCGAGGTTTTCCCCTGCGCGTTCGCGCCCGTCACGAACGTGCGCCCCGGACCCATGAAAATTTCCAAGGACTCGAAGCAGCGAAAATCCCGCAGTCTCAGATCGGTGAGCACCCGCACATCATGCCCGACGCCGACACGAGGTCAAATCTCAGCCGCTTTCCTCGCGCGTCAGGGTGTCTGAGCATGCGGGGCGCTCACGGCGTGATGGAGAACTTTGTGTCTCCCACCCGCAGGGCGGGCGAGATGTCGGGGGGCGTCGCGTTTTGCTCGGCGGGGCCGACCCACGAACGCTTCTGGAACCCGTCTTTCGAGGCAAAAATCAGGTCGTTCCATCCGTCCGGCCACTTGCAAAGGGCCCCTTCCTTCGTCTGCTCCCACGTGCCTTCCGTCCCTCCCCCGATCGTGCTGAACGCGCGCCCGGAAGATTGCAGGGCCACGTAAAGGTAGCTCCCGTCGGGCTCTTTGTTCAGGCACCAGACACCGGTGAACCCGTCGCCCTCGAGCCTCCGGGCCTCGGATTCGTTTTTGGGAGGGCCGTCCATCGAGCCCCCCGGCTCGAATCCCCGGTGCCTGAACCCCTCGCCGTCACCGGAAATCACATCCGTCCATCCATCCTGAAAAAACACGAGAAGCCGGTTGTTCGCCAGTCGCCAGAACCCGCGTTCGCCATGCGCCCCGGAGGGACCATTCGTCCGGTTGCTCACAGCCTGGCCGTCGGGAAAGACGACGATGTCAAAAAGCTGGCCCCGATCGTCGGTGGCAGACCAGGTTCCCACGAATGAAATTTTTTGGGCCGGGGCATCCGCAGTCGAAGCTTCGGACTTTGCGACGGGTTCCTGCACGGCGGGCGGCGCGGGAGGTGTCGGCGGCTTGGAGCACCCCGCCAAAAGCAGCACAAGAAGAGGAAAGAGCCGGGGAAGTTTCATGGGTGGGGAATTCTCTTTCCGCATCCCTCCCCGCGCAACTCCTTTCTCGGTTTGCGACACCCGGGTTCGGGGGTTGCATCCCCCTCCTGCTCCGGCTAGTGTCGTCCGCCAAGCAGATGACATATTCTCCCGATCGTGCAGCATCGCTTGTTGTGGAGGCCCTTGTGTCAAGGGCCTGTGGAAAGCCGATAGGCGGTTGGCACAACCGCCTCTACAACACAACCCGCAATCCGTTGGGCGGACGACATTAGCATGCGGCGCACGGCGGCCATGCTTCTTCCGGTGGCGCAGGCGGCGGCACCGAACGGAACGGAGGGACTTATCGAGACGGGGCTCCGCCTCACACAGGCGGTGGCGCTGTATTTTGGATGTGCGGTCGCGCTGTATTTGATCCTGCTCATCGGCGGGAGGTTTTTGAAACGCCGCTTCCGGATCCCGCTGAACTGGGTCTACCAACTCTTCTGCATCCTGGCCGCTCTTTACCTGCCCACACTTTTCACCTTCATCGAGTTCCCCGGCGAGCAACACATCGGGGCGGCATTGATGATCTCCGGCGCTTTTTTCCTGGTGGGCCTGGTGAGGCATTACTTTTTCGACCGGGTCCTGCGGAGGGGAGCCGGTGCCCAAGTGCCGAAATTTTTGGGGGAATTCGTTTCCATCGCCATCATCGTGGGAGCGGTCCTGGCGGTGTTGCAGTTCGTCTACGGCCAGGAAATTCCCGGCCTTCTGGCCGGTGCCGGCATCATCGGCATCGTCCTCGGTCTTGCCCTCCAGGACACCCTCGGAAATATCTTCAGCGGCTTCGCCATTTATTTTGGAGGCCAGTTCAAAGCCGGGGACTGGCTGCTCGTCGAGGGACAGCACGCGCAGATTGTCGAAATCAACTGGCGGTCGACCCGCCTCCGCACAACCGATGACATCTGCCTGGACATCCCGAACAGCGGGATCACCAAGCAAACGGTCATCAACTATAATTACCCGACGAACATCCACGGGATCCGCCTGGACATCGGCCTGGAATACGATGCGCCCCCGAGTCTGGTGAAAAAGGTTCTCGTCGAGGCGGCGCTGGACTGTCCGCTGGTTCTCCGCAAACCGGTCCCGAGTGTGTTTCTCACGGAATTTGCAGACTGGAGCATCACCTACCAGCTCCGTTTCTGGCTGGATGACCACCAGAATTACAATCCGGCAAACAGTCACATCCGGACGAACCTCTGGTATTCCCTGCGCCGTCACAACATTTCGATTCCCTTTCCCATCCAGCATGAACTCTCGCTGGAAAGGCCCCTGCCGCATGTCGAAGACCGCAACCTGATCCGCGACTCGATCAAAAAGACGGTTTTCGCGCCCGCGCTTTCCGCCGTCCAACTCGACGAAATTGTCGGAAACGCGAAAATCGTCCGCTTCGGGGAAGGCGAAAGCATCATCCGCCAGGATGCCGATGCCGGGCCCATGTATGTGATCGTCAGCGGGCGCGCGGAGGTCTGGCTCGAATCCAACGGCCACCGCACCTCGGTGGCGGTTCTCGGCCCGGACGCCTGCATCGGGGAAAACTCCGTCCTCACCGGCGAGAAGCGCACCGCCACGATCCTCGCGCTCGAAGACTGCCTCGCGGTCGAGGTGGACAAGGAGATCCTCGCCCCGATCATCGGCGCGAGCCCCGAACTTCTGGAGTCCCTGAGCGAGCTCCTGGCGCAGCGGCGCATGAAAAACGAAGGGCTTGTCGCCGAGGCGGCGGGATCCGCCAACCAGGCGACCAAAAGCAATTACAAGGCGGGATTCCTCGGCAAAATCCGCCTGTTCTTCGAGGTGTGAAAACGGTTCCCGGACTGGCTTGGATCACCCTGCAGCCCGCCGCTTCAACAGCCCGCGGGCAACTCGCCGCCTCCCTCGCATCAGATTTTCACAAACATTTTTGTTGACGCCATTTTATTAACGACTAAATAGATCGTTTATTCTGTCAGGAATAAGAGGTAGTTATCGGATTCCAGATGGATAGAAACACCGACCAGAAAACTGGAGGATGAGGAAGAATCGCTTCAGGGCTGGTCACCAAAATCACAAAACATGAAAAAAACAATGGTAGCGGCACTGGTCCTGTTGGCGGCGGCAAGCGGTTTTGCCGGTGAAGGCAGGAATTTCGAAACGTGGTGGAACGGAAAATACGCGACGGGGAACTGGTTTGGCGTTCGCGACACGCTTGTGGAGCACGGCTTCACGCTGGGTGCCGAGTGGAAGGCGAACTTTTTGTGGAACGTGGACGGCGGTCTCCAGCAGCGGTTCGGGTATGACGACGAGTTCAAATTCCGCCTGAACATCGACGCGGCGAAGCTGACCGGGTGGGAGGCGCTCGACGGCCTGACGTTCTATTCGGATGTCCGTTACCGCGGGGGGGCGGGCGTCAACAAATGGGTGGGAGCCACAGGCAATTTTGCGCCGAGCACGTTTCAAGGGGGCAGGCTCTGGAGGTTCCAGAATGCCTACGCGACCTACACGACGCCCGAGCTTTTCGGCGTGAAGCAACTGCTCACGGTCTCGGGCGGTTGGCAGAACCCGACGGACCACTTCATCACCCAGCCGCTGAACAAGTTCTTTGTCAACAACACGTTCAACTCCGGCCGCGGGCTGAGCGCGAACGGCATCCCCTGGGGCGGGAGCTACGGGGCATGGGGCGGGTATTTGAAAGTGAAGCCGGTGGACTGGTATTACGCCCAAGGCGGACTCTACCTGGCGATCCCGCAGGGAACGAACACGAACAACCACGGGCTCGACTTCGCGGGTTATGCTCCGAACCCGAATTTGAACGGCCTGTATTTTCTCGGCGAAACCGGAGTGACCCCGAAGATCGGGCCGTCAAAACTCCCCGGCCGCTACGCCGCCGGCTTCATCTACTTCGGCGTCGAGAACACCTCGTTCTTCGGGCAGAAATACGACCAGAAGGTCGCCGTCTACTGGCAGGCCGACCAGCAACTGTTCCGCGAACCCTCGCCCGAAGAGCCGGCCCCGCTGGGAAAAGGTCCGTCGGATGACAAAAAGACGGTCGTCCCGAAAGCGAAGTTGAGCGACCAAGGGCTCTACTTTTTCAGCCTCATCAACTTCGCGCCGAAGTTCAACAACAACGTCCCCTTCTACTTTCACACAGGGCTTGTTTACAAAGGCCTGATTCCCTCGCGCGACCAGGATCAGGCGGGCATCGGATTCGCCTACGGCAACTACAGTGCCTACAAGCAGATCGCGGACGAAAATGCCGGACGGACGATCCAGACGTATGAGGGCGTGCTGGAATTCGACTACCGCGTCCAGATCAACAAGTGGGCCTACTTCCAGCCCACGCTCCAATACATCATCCAGCCGGGAGGAACCGGCATCACCCAGAACGCCACAGTGCTCGGCTTCCAGACCGGCGTCACATTCTAACACCCATGAAAACCGCAAAACTCCTGATGGCTGCGGCAGCGCTCGCGCTGGCCGTCGGCGATCTCCCGGCTGTCGAAATCCTGAACGTTTCGTATGATCCCACCAGGGAGCTCTACACCGAACTCAACCAGGCTTTCGCCAAATCCTGGAAGGACAAAACCGGGCAGGCCGTCGAGATCAACCAGTCCCACGGCGGGTCGGGCAAACAGGCGCGCTCGATCCTCGACGGAATCGAGGCGGACGTGGCCACGCTCGCCCTCGCCTACGACATCGACGAGCTTGCGGCAAAAGGCGGGCTGATCCCGGCGGACTGGCAGAAGCGGCTTCCGCACAACAGCTCCCCCTACACCTCGACGATCGTCCTTCTTGTCCGGAAGGGAAATCCCAAAGGCATCAAGGACTGGGGGGACCTGGTCAAAGACGGGATCTCCGTCATCACCCCAAATCCCAAAACCTCCGGCGGGGCCCGCTGGAATTTCCTGGCGGCATGGGCGTGGGCGCTCAAGCAATTCAACGGCGACGAGGCCAAAGCCCGGGAGTTTCTGGCAAAGCTCTTCAAAAATGTGCCGGTGCTGGATTCCGGGGCCCGCGGATCAACGATCACGTTCTCGGAGCGGGGAATCGGAGACGTCCTCCTGTCCTGGGAAAACGAAGCCTTCCTCGTTCAAAAAGAGAAGCCGGGGGAATTCGAGATCATCACCCCTTCGGTCAGCATCCTGGCGGAGCCGCCAGTAACGGTCGTGGACAAGGTTGTGGACAAGCGCGGCACCCGCGAAGTCGCGACCGCCTACCTGGAGTTCCTTTACACCGACATCGGGCAGGACCTCATCGGCAGGAATTTCTACCGTCCGACCTCCGAAGCCGCCAAAGCGAAGCATCCGTTCCCGGAGCTCGATCTCGTCACCATCGACGGGGCGTTTGGCGGATGGGCGAAAGCCCAAAAAACCTTTTTCGCCGACGGAGGCGTCTTCGACTCCATCTACCAACCAAAATAAACCACACAAACCCACCATGCCCATCCATCAAAACATCCTGGGAACGGTCGGCCGCACGCCGCTCGTCAAACTCAACCGCATCGCCGCCGGCTCCCCGGCAACCATCGCGCTCAAGGGGGAATTTTCCAACCCGCTCGGCAGCGTCAAGGACCGCATCGGGGCCGCCATGATCGAGGCCGCCGAGAATGACGGGCTCCTCACGCCCTCGACCACGATCATCGAACCGACATCCGGAAACACCGGCATCGCCCTCGCTTTTGTGGCCGCCGCGAAGGGCTACAAACTCGTGCTCACCATGCCCGAGAGCATGAGCCTCGAACGCCGCACGCTTCTCGCCCTTCTCGGGGCCAGGCTCGTGCTCACCCCCGCCGCCGAGGGAATGAAAGGGGCCATCGCCCGCGCGGAAAAATTGCAGTCCGAGACCCCGGATTCCTGGATCCCGCAGCAGTTCAACAATCCGGCAAACCCCGATATCCACCGCCGCACCACTGCGGAGGAAATCTGGTCGGACACGGCCGGCACCGTCGACATCCTCGTCTCGGCGGTCGGAACCGGCGGCACGATCACCGGAGTGACCGAAGTCGTCAAATCCCGCAGGCCGGGCTTTCTTTCCATCGCCGTCGAGCCGGCGGATTCGCCCGTGATCTCCCAGACACGCGCCGGGGAACCGCTCAAACCCGGGCCGCACAAAATCCAGGGAACCGGAGCCGGCTTCATCCCGAAAAACCTCAACCTGGATCTTGTCGACGATGTCGTGAAGGTCACGAACGACGATGCCATCAACACCGCGCGCCGACTGGCACTCGAGGAGGGAATCCTCGCGGGCATTTCCACCGGAGCCAACGTCTGGGCCGCGCTCCAAGTCGCCGCCCGCCCGGAAAACAAGGGCAAACTCATCGTCACGATCGGCTGCAGCACCGGCGAACGCTACCTCAGCACGGCCCTCGCCGACGAAGCCCGCAAAGCCGCCACGACCTGATGGCCCCCATCTGCACGCGGAAGGTCCCATCCCTTCACGCAGCAGAACCGGACCTTCCTGCCATGCCACGCATAAAACCCACACCCGCCCGCCAGCGCAGGCCGACCCGTGACAACCCACGGTCCCTCCATCCGTTGCTCGCCCCGCTGGAGGCTCTCGCCACGGACTCCGACCGCCTTTTTCCCGCGCACTTGGAATACCAGGATCGCCATGCGGTTTCCGGCACGATCCCCAGGTTTCTTTTCACCGGGCCCGGAGATCGCGGCAGCTTTCTTCGCGTGGGAATCTTCGCCGGCATCCACGGCGACGAGCCCAGCGGCGCGCAGGCCGCCGTCGAGCTTCTCCGCCGCCTCCACCAGAACCCGCAACCAGCCTTGGGATACGAGCTCTTCGTCTATCCGGTCTGCAACCCCTGGGGTTACGCCCACGACACGCGATGGCTGAAAAGCGGTTCGGATATGAACCGGGAATTCTGGCGCGGAAGCGATGAAATCGAAGTCCTCGTGCTGGAGGGCCAGCTCATGAAGCTGGCCTTCGACGGAATCGTCTCCCTGCACACGGACGACTCCTCGCCCGGGCTCTACGGCTTCGTCAAAGGCCACCAGCTCACGCGCCACGTGCTCGACCCGAGCCTCGAGGCCGCCTCGCGGTTTCTCCCCAGAAATTACGACAAGAGCATCGACAATTTCCAGGCCAACGCCGGGATCATCGCCGAAGGCTACACCGGGATCCTGGGAGCGCCCCCGACCCAGAGGCCCCGGCCGTTTGAAATTGTTTTTGAAACCCCCAGCCGCGCGGAATCCCACCTGCAGGTCGATGCGCACGTGGCGGCGGTCCTCACCATGCTCGGAAGCTTCCGCGCCATGATCGCCGAGGGACAGAATATCTGAAGGACCGGCATGAAAACCCTCTGCGCAATCTTCCTGGCAACCCTCTGCGTCTCCGCAGCCGCCGAGCCGGACACGCTGCTCAATGTCTCCTACGATGTGAGCCGCGAGTTTTACAGCGCGTTCAATGCGGCCTACGCCGCCCAACGGGAAAGCAAGGGCCTGCCCCCCGTCAAGATCGACCAATCGCACGACGGGTCGAGCAAACAGGCCCGCGCGGTCATTGACGGGCTTCCAGCCGATGTCGTCACCATGAACCAGGAAACCGATATCGACGCCCTTGTCGGGGCCGGGCTGGTCGCGAAGGATTGGAAATCGCGCCTGCCGGACGGGGCCTCACCGTATGCTTCCACCATCGTCTTTCTTGTCCGCAAGGGAAATCCCAAGGGCATCAAAGACTGGGGGGATCTCGTCGCCCCGGGAACTTCCGTCATCATCCCGAACCCGCAGACCTCGGGCAACGGCCGCTACAGCTACCTCGCCGCCTGGGCCTTCGCGCAGGACAAGTCGCCCGGAGATGCTGCCGCGCCAAAGGAATTTGTCAGAGCCCTCTTCAAAAACGTCCCGGTTTTGGAGGCGGGTGGGCGCGCCGCGACGAATACGTTCGTCCAAAAGGGCATTGGCGACGTCCTGCTGACTTTCGAAAGCGAGGTCCGGCAAATCCAAACCGCATTCGACCAAGGCGGCTTCGATGTCGTTTATCCCGCGCAAAGCATCCTCGCCGAATTTCCCGTCAGCCTCGTGGACGCTGTGGTGGACAAGCGGGGATCGCGCCCGCTCGCGGAGGATTATTTGGGCTTCCTCTGGTCCGCCCCCGCCCAACGGCTCGCCGCCAGCCAGTTGCTCCGACCCCGCAACGCCGCCATCCTCGCGGAGAATGCCTCGCGGTTCCCCGCCATCAAACTCATCGGTGTGGAGGAAGCCTTCGGCGGATGGGCCGCCGCCCAGAAATCGCACTTCGCAAAAGGCGGGACATTCGACCAGATTTACACGCCGGATTTCCCTTCCTCCGCAAAGTAGGTTCGTCTCAGGATCAGAGCGAAAGGGTTTCGTTCGCGACGGCGGTCCGTCGGGCGAGCGCGAGCCCGGCCGATTGGACAACCGCCTGCTCCGGGTCCTGCAACAGCGCCCCCGGATACAGAATACCCTTTCGAAGCTCTACAATTCCGCCCCCGGCCTTGCACGATGCCCGGGAGCGAATATCTTTCCCACGATGAAAATTCTCAAACAGCCGGCCCGAATCACCCTTTACTCAAGACCGCTCTGCGGCTGGTGCCTGGAGGCCAAGGAGTGGCTTGATTCGCGCGGTTGGAAATACACTGTTTCCGATGTTGGCGCGGACCCGGCCGCCCGACAAAGGGCGGTGGAGCTAAGCGGGCAATCCTTGGTGCCGGTCATCGAAGTGGACGGGCTGGCGCTCGGAGATTTCGACGTGGCCCAGCTCGAGCGGTTCCTGCAAAAGCACGGCTACCTGGAGCCGTGATAAACGGCCTCTCATCAGGATCATCATGTCTTTGCTCTCCTCCTGAAAATCTGCGGTTAAAGGTCTCCCTGCCAAGTGGACGACATTGCCCATGGTCCGCGCAAATTCTCTTCTGGCCTTTTTTGCGTGGGTGTGTTGCGATTCCGCAAGTTCGACGAAACCATGCCCGCCCGTTTGATCATCACCCTGCTTGCGGCCACCACATTCGCGACCGGATGCGCCGGCAACGCGAAACGCCCCGCGCCAAGGCCCGCCGATTCCGCTTTCAAAAAACTGGAGGTGGCGGGCGTCAAACTCGGGGATGGGAAGGGCGTCCTGCACAAATTTGGAAGCGCGAAGAAAAGTTCTTCCACGCGGGGTGGATGCGAGGTTTACGAGATCTACAAACCGAATCCCTATATCAGCATGCTGGTGCTGACGTTCCAGGATGGCCGGGTGCGGAAAATGGAACTCCGGTATTTCCAGGGGTCGACCGAACACACCTATATCACCGCCGGCGGCTGGGAGGGGCTCCGCGATTACCTGATCAAAAGGTTCGGCCCGCCCACCCGGACCGGGGCCGCCGTGCCCCAGTTGGGCGACCTGCACCTGAACGCGGGCTACTCGAAATTCAACGCCGAATGGCTCTCTCCAAAGGCGGAACGCCGGATCCACTGCATCGCGCTGGCCGATTCCAACGGCGGCGTCGTGGCGATCACGTTCCTCGACACGAGCCCCGGCAAAACTGTCCCCTCCGGGAAGCCCGGCACCGTCGGCACCGCAGGGCCCAATCCGGGATTTTGATGGCACAGCGCAAATTTGCTCTTGCCTCGGAGGCACAATTCCTCTCATCCTGCGCCCCGTATTGAGGACAAGTTGAACATGCATTTTTCTATTCGCAAAAGCTGATTCATGCCGCGCATGAACCCGACTTGCCCCGCGTCGCGCGTCCCGTTGTTCAACCAAGTTTGGACGCGCGCGTCCTCACCCAAACCCCGGAGGCCCTATTAACTTAAAGGATATTCGAATCAACGAACGGATCCGCGCACGAGAAGTGCGCGTCATCGTCGCATCAAACAACCAGCAGTTGGGCATCCTTCGCCTGGATGAGGCGATCCGCAGGGCGAGGAACATGGGCCTGGATCTGGTGGAGATCGCGCCGAACGCGCAGCCGCCGGTGTGCAGGATCGTTGATTTCGGAAAGTTCCGCTACGATCTCTCGAAGCAGGACAAAGACAAAAAACAGGCGACCACCAAGGTCAAGGAAATCAAATTCCGGGTGAACATCGACGAGCACGACTATCTCACCAAGGTCCGCCACGCCGAAGACTTCCTCGACAAGAGCAACAAGGTGAAAGTCCACCTGCAATTCCGCGGACGCGAGATGGCCCACCAGGAGCTCGGCATGCAGGTCGTCCAGAGGGTCCGCGAGGATCTCGCCGGGATGGCCCATGTCGACATGGAGCCGAAGCTCGTCGGGCGTGCGATCGGCATGACCTTGAGCCCGCTGCCAACCGGAAAGAGGCACAGGAAGTTCAGCAAGCATGGCGAAATCCTCGAGCCGGAACCCGAGGACCATGACAATGGCGAGTAGCCGACGCCTTTTTCTCTTCGACATCGACGGCACATTGATCACTTCCGGCGGTGCCGGGGAATCCGCGCTGATCCAGGCGATGGCCTCGCGGTTCGGCGTCGCGGAAGATCTGACCGGGATCGCGCTCGCCGGTGCCACCGACGCCCGGATCGCCGTCGCGCTGCTGGAAAAACACGGCCTCCCGGCGTCCCCGGAAAACACGACCGCCCTCCTGGACAGCTACCTGCACCATCTCGCCCGGAGCATGCCCAGGCATCCCGGACGGGTGCTCCCGGGGATTCTTCCGCTGCTCGACGCCCTGAAACAACACCCGGACGCCGTCCTCGCCCTCCTGACCGGCAACATGGTCAGGGGAGCGGAAATCAAACTCGGCCACTACGGCGTCTGGGACTATTTTGAATTCGGAGCCTTCGCGGACGACCACCACGACCGCAACGAGCTGGGAAAATTCGCCCGCGCCCGCGCGACCGAAAAACACGGGGTCCACTTCGATCCCTCGCGGATTTTCGTCATCGGAGACACCCCGAGGGATATCGAATGCGGGCGTGCAATCGGTGCCAAAACCGTCGCCATCGCCACCGGAAATTACGGGAAAGGCTCGTTGGCCGAACACGCCCCGGATTTTCTCTTCGAGGACTTTCGCGATACCCAAGCGGTTTTACAGGCCCTTTTTTCCTGAAAAAATCCCATGTCGTTAATTTTTCTCAACTTGTTTGTATCCTGTCACTTAAATAAATAAAATCCCGTTTTTTCCCAGGAATCCGTTTGACATTCCCGAGCACCGCCACATCATTCCATGCCAATGAGCTCCCAGAAAAACGAGAGTGCCGATCTCGTGAAGAACTCCGTTCTCTATAAGGAATTTCTCGCCGAAAGGGAAGAGATCCTCCGGCACAAGTGGATCGAAAGTGAAAAAGTCGGACAGGACATCGGTTTCGAACGCGCCCTGCTGGACTGGATTGTGAAGTATCGCTCGACATGGAGGTCCGACCGCTCCCGCCAGGCAAAAGCTTGACCCGACTGATAACCGCCCGCCTTTAATGTGCTCCCGAGAGGGCGCGAAGGAGAAAATGCTGCAAAAGACAGAACGCATCGAGATGGATGCGGACGCGATCCAAAAAGCGATCCGCCGGATGGCTCACGAAATCATCGAGCACCACCCGGATTTGGAGGCGCTGGTGCTCGCGGGAATCCCGACCAGGGGAGTGGAGGTCGCCGGGCGGCTGGCCGACCATATCGAGAAAATCGAGCGGAAACGCCCGTTCCTCGCCACTCTGGACATCTCGATGCACCGCGACGATCTCTCGACGCGGGGGAAAGTCACCGCGCCGGTCCCCACCAGGCTTCCGGTCGATCTGGACGGACGCCCGGTCGTGATGGTGGACGATGTTTTTTTCACCGGCCGCAGTTGCCGGGCGGCCCTCGACGCGCTGGCCTCGTTCGGGCGCCCATCGCAAATCCAACTGGCCGTCCTGGTGGATCGCGGGCACAGGGAACTCCCCATCCGCGCCGACTACGTGGGAAAAAATCTGCCGACAACCCGCGGCGAAAAAATCCGCGTGCGCTTCGAGAATCTGGACGGGGTTCCCGACTCGGTGAAAGTGGTCGGCCCATGAAAACCTGGACGCGCAAAGACCTGATCGGGCTCGACGACCTCGGTGCCGAGGAGATCGGGTTCCTTCTCGACACAGCCACCGCCTTCAAGGGCGTCGGCGAGCGGAACCTGAAAAAAGTCCCCTCCCTCCGCGGAAAGACGCTCGTGAATTTTTTCGTCGAGCCGAGCACCCGCACGCGAACCTCGTTCGAGATCGCGGCGATGCGCCTGAGCGCGGATGTCGTCAACATCTCGGCAACCGCCTCCAGCCTGCAAAAGGGCGAAACGCTCAAGGACACCGCACTGAATTTGCAGGCCCTCCACGCGGACATCATCGTGCTGCGCCATAGCTCGGCCGGCTCGCCGCGCTTTCTGGCCGACCGCCTGGATTCCAGCGTCATCAATGCCGGAGACGGCTCGCACGAGCACCCGACCCAGGGGCTCCTGGACATTTTCACCATGCGGCAAAAACACGGCAGGATCGCCGGGCTGAACGTGCTGATCGTCGGAGACATCCTCTTCAGCCGCGTCGCCCGCTCGAACATCCACGGCCTCGTGAAACTCGGCGCGAACGTGACCCTCGTCGGCCCGTCAACGCTCGTCCCCGCCGGCTTTGAAAAACTCGGCGCACGCGTCGTCCACCGGCTGGACGATGTCCTCGGGGAGGCGGACGTGATCAACCTCCTGCGCATCCAGCACGAACGCCAGCGAAAGGAATATTTCCCCGGGCTCGGGGAATACGTCTCGCTCTTCGGCCTCACCAAGGCCCGCGCCGCGCGGCTCAAGCCCGGATGCCTGATCATGCACCCCGGCCCGATCAACCGGGGCGTCGAGATCGACAGCGAAGTCGCCGACGGCGCGGGCAGCGTGATCCTGGAACAGGTGACCAACGGGATCGCCGTCCGCATGGCGGTCCTCTACCTCTGCGCAGGAGGGGCAGGGCTCCCGACATGAAAAACCTCCACATCAAAAACGGACGCGTCATCGACCCGGCGAACCGCCGCGACGAAATTGCCGACATTTTCGTCGTGGACGGGCGGATCTCGAAGGCCCCCCCACCAGGAAACTGCGAAACCCTCGATGCTTCCGGGCTCGTCGTGGCACCGGGGTTGATCGACATCCACGTGCATCTGCGCGAGCCGGGGCAATCGCACAAGGAAACGATCGCCACCGGCACGCGCGCGGCCGCGTCCGGTGGGTTCACCAGCGTGGTCGCCATGCCGAACACCTCGCCCGCCGCAGACAGCTCGGCCACGATCACCTGGATCCGCGAGCGCGCGAAGGCGGTCGCCTGCGTGAATGTTTTTTGCACCGGAGCCATCACCAAGGGGCTCGTCGGCGAAGAGCTCGCGCCGTTCGGCGCGCTCGCGGCAGCGGGGGTCGTCGCCCTCACCGACGACGGGCATTGCGTGCAAAACCACGAGGTCATGCGGCGGGCGGTCGAATATGCCCGGATGTTCAACCTGCCCGTGATGGACCATTGTCAGGACTACTCGCTGGTGGGCGACGGCGTCATGCACGAGGGCGAGTGGAGCCTGAGGCTCGGGCTCCCCGGATGGCCCCGGATGGGGGAGGAAATGATCGTGGCGCGGAACGTCATGCTCGCCGAACTTTGCCGCTCGCCGATCCATTGCCAGCACATCAGCTCCGGCGGCAGCGTGCGCCTGCTCCGCGAAGCCCGCCAGCGCGGAATCCCGATCTCGGGAGAGGTCTGCCCCCACCACGTCGCCCTCACCGACGCCTCTCTGAAAACATTCGACACGAACTTCAAAATGAACCCCCCGTTGCGGGCGGAGGAGGACGTGGAGGCCATCCTCGAAGGGATCGCCGATGGCACGCTGAACATCCTCTGCAGCGACCACGCACCGCACGCCACGTATGAAAAGGAGGTCGAGTTCGATCACGCCCCGTTCGGCATCACCGGACTCGAGACCGAGTTCGCCACATTCTGCGACCTCCTCGTTCACAAGCGGAAGGTGATCCCGCTCGGGCGCCTCATCGAACTCTACACCCTCGAGCCCGCAAAGCTTCTGCGCCTCGACCGCGGGACGCTCTCCGACGGCACCCCCGGCGATGTGACGCTGATCGATCCCGATTTGGAATGGACTTTCGACGCGGCCCGTTCGCAATCGCTCTCCCGCAACACCCCCTTCGACAAACACGCCTGGAAAGGTCGCGCCGTCGCAACGATCGTCTCGGGAAATATCGTCTGGCAGGCCGGCAAGTGAGGCTGGTTGTGGTGGGGGAGTCCCTCGGCACGGGAGTTGCCGCCCAGGCCGCAAAAATGCGTCCCGACAAAGTTCGGGGCATCATTCTGATCACCCCCTTCGAGTCCATGGTCTCCGCCGCCGCCCACCATTACCCCTGGCTCCCGGTTCGCCTGCTCCTCCTCGACCGCTTCGATTCCCCGGCGGCATTGAAAAAGTTTCCCGGACCGGTCGCCATCATCGTGGCAGACGCCGATGACACGACTCCCCCCGATGGCGCCAGACGGCTCTTTGCCGCCCTGGCCGGACCGAAAAAACTCTGGGAGGTTACCCCCACTTCGCGGACTGGAGGCGAAAATCAGCTATTTTCAGCCCTCCGAGGCCCGCGGAGGCGCATAAACACAGGGGGGTAGTCCTCAAAGGGCTTGTAGTGCCGACCTACCCCCTTGCGCGT
>Ga0172380_10001082_pt1 | contig 48478 bp, 42 predicted proteins | sample Leawe162metaG_FD_119747 | JGI IMG/M metagenome (GOLD analysis project Ga0172380, IMG submission 119747) | Leachate microbial communities from a municipal landfill in Southern Ontario, Canada - Leachate well 162 metaG | ecosystem: Engineered > Solid waste > Landfill > Unclassified | place... | reverse complement strand
GTTTGGCGAGCGTCGCCATCTGGATCAACCTGTCGCGCCAGAACAGATAGTTGGTGCGGGCCGTGTCTGTACCCAGTGTGCCCATAGGCGTGTTGTCTTCGATGTGCGTGTAGAGGACGACAGCGATGGGCGGTGCCTGCGAAGCATCTGAACACATCACGATGCCTTCGTTGCTCCATCCCTTGGCGGCCACCAGTTGAATGTCCGCCAAGTTGGATGTTATACGGTGGTTACTGTCTACGCCACGGGCAAAGCCATTGTTATAAGCGCGATAAACGAGGGTTTGTCCCGCCGCACAGGCACCGCTTACGGGACTGTTGATAGAAAAATCGTAGCTCTCGAATTTCCAGCTTTTCGCAGCGGGATTGTAGATCGATTTGAGTTGGCTGCATTCCTGCGGGTCAGCAGTGTAGAAGTGTGAGTTAGGCCCCAAAGGGGAGCCATAGAAACGGCAGACTTGAGTGTTGCCGCCCGCTGGAAAAGTGGTTCCTGTGCGTTGCCAACGCCCGACGCTTCCACCATCAACGAAGGCCTGTTCGGCAGGATCAGCCGTGATGAAATAGTGATCTAAATCAGGGTTGTAATACTCCACCACTGTAGCGGAATATGCAATCTGTGTTGTCATTACAAGAAACAATGACAACAGTGTTTTTAACATGCTCAGGAAATTCATTACCTACCCCCGCTTGTTGTGGCAGCTTAGTCACCAAAAGGGACACTATTTCCATCGAATGTGGCAAGGACGAACACAAGCTGGCACAGGAAGACACAGATGTCCGTCCGTTCGGCTATGTCAAAAAATCCAGGCTGCTTTATTTTCTTCGTCGCTCGTTTCTCGTTCTCAGTTGCACTCGGATACAACGTTTCACAACGCCAGTGTAATGACAGGTAATGCGGATTTTAGAGCAATTTATAGAGATGCCCTAGAGAGATTGGTCAGTCGGCCCATCTATCGATGGGCATCGGCGTGGCATTTGATCATTCCACCCCAGCTTGAATCGCACCCTTTGGGCAGAACAAAAGTGAGTAACACATGCCAAGATGGTAGAATTAAAAAATATATTGCACCGAATAAGCGGCGCTCAATTTCCGGACTTGCCGAATGACTGATATTGCATCAATACAAAGCATCGTTGCCGAAATCCGTGCCGGGCGCATGGTCGTGCTGGTGGACGAGGAAGACCGCGAAAATGAAGGCGACCTGGTATTTGCCGCCGAATTCGTCACCCCGGAAATGATCAATTTCATGGCCAAACATGGCCGCGGTTTGATCTGCCTGACGTTGACGCAGGCACATTGCCAGCAGTTGAATCTGCCGTTGATGGTGCGCGACAACGGTTCGCCGCTCGGCACCAACTTCACTTTGTCCATCGAGGCGGCGTCGGGCGTGACCACCGGCATTTCGGCGGCCGACCGCGCGCGCACCGTCCAGGCAGCGGCCAACCGCAACGCGCGGCCTTCCGACCTCGTGCAACCCGGTCATATCTTCCCGCTGATGGCGCAAAACGGCGGGGTGCTGGTGCGCGCCGGCCATACCGAGGCGGGCTGCGATCTGGCGCAACTGGCCGGGCTGATGCCGGCGGCGGTGATTTGCGAAATCCTCAAGGATGACGGCGAGATGGCGCGCCTGCCTGATCTGATCGAATTCGCCAAACAGCACGGGCTCAAGATTGGCACGATCGCCAGCCTGATCGAATACCGCAACCATAACGAAAAATTGGTCGAACGCGTGGCGCAGCGCAACGTGCAGACGGCTTATGGCTCCTTCGATTTATTTACCTATGTGGACAAGACCACGCAGCGCGTCCACCTGGCGTTGCGCAAGGGCGAAATTCGCCCCGATGTCGAAACGCTGGTGCGCGTGCATGAGCCGCTGTCGGTGATGGATTTTCTTGAGCAGGTCGATTATTCGCATTCCGCCAGCGTGCATGATGTGCTGAAAAAAATCAGCCAGTCCCCATGCGGTGTGCTGGTGCTGATGCACCATGGGGAAACTTCGCAGGACTTGCTGACGCGCGCTGCGGCAACCCGGGAGGCGCATCCGGTGTTGCGCTGGGATCCGCGCAGCTACGGCATCGGCGCGCAAATCCTGCGCGACCTCGGTGTGGGCAAGATGTGCCTGCTGGGCACGCCGCGCAAGCTGCCGAGCATGACCGGCTTTGGCCTGGAAGTTGTAGGTTATTGCCAATCGAAGGAGTAATAAATGCTAAGGAAATATAGATGAAAGAAATCGAAAAGGATCACAACGGCAGCGGACTGCGCATCGGCATCGTGCAAAGCCGTTTCAACCCGGAAGTATGCGAAGGCTTGCTCGGCGCGTGCCGCGCGCAACTGGCGCAGCAAGGGGTCGCGGAAGACGACATTACGCTGGCCACGGTGCCGGGCGCATTGGAAATTCCGCTGGCGCTGCTGAGCATGGCGGAAAGCGAAAAATTTGACGCGCTGATCGCACTGGGCGCGGTGATACGCGGCGATACCTATCATTTCGAGGTGGTGTCGAACGAATCGGCGCGCTGTGTGAATGAGGTCCAATTGTCCTGCGGCGTACCGGTGGCCAATGCGATTTTGACTACCGACACCGACGAGCAGGCCATCGCGCGCATGCATGTCAAGGGTGGCGAAGCCGCGCTGGTGGCCATCGAGATGGCCAATCTGCTGCGTGACTTGGTGTGAGTAACTTGGGTGTGAGTAACTTGGGCGCGAGCGACTCGGGCACGACCAGCCCGGTTGGTGGCCATGAAGTGAAAAAAGCCCTGGGCAGAAGCCCGCGCCACCGTGCGCGTGAACTGGCTTTGCAGGGCATTTATCAATGGCGCGTCACTGCGGGTGATAGGGTGCAGATCGAAAAGCAGATTTTCGCCGAAAAAAATCTTGGACGCTTCGACAAAGAATTATTTTCCAAATTGTTGTGCGGCACACTGGATCAGCACGCAACCATCGAGGCGCTGCTCGCCCCGCATCTCGACCGGCCACTGACAGAGCTCAGTCCGGTGGAATTTTCCGTGCTGCTGCTGGGGGCGTTCGAGTTAGCGCAACACCTCGAAGTGCCCTACAAAGTCGTCATCAACGAAGCGGTGGAACTGGCCAAAACCTTTGGCGGCACCGACGGCCACAAGTATGTCAACGGTGTGCTCGACAAGCTGGCCCCGCAGGTGCGCCAGGTGGAGTTTTCGGCGCGCAAAGCGGTGTAGGTCGGGTTACGCGATAAAGCCGCTCTTGTACCCTTTAGGGAAGCACTGATTTATTCGTCATCTCCGCGAAGGCGGAGATCCAGTGCCTTAATTTAACTGGGTTCCCGCCTCCGCGGGAACGACGAAACCGAATAAATCAGCGCCTCCTTAGGGTGAACCCGACCTACAATTGAGCGACCAACTGCTCATAATTGAGATTCCATGTCCGAATTCGACCTGATCCGCCGCTATTTCACCCGTGCCACGCCCGGTGCACTGCTCGGTGTGGGCGACGATGCCGCGTTGCTGCAAGCGAGTGTAGGCAATGTGCTGGCGGTGTCCACGGACATGCTGGTTTGCGGCACGCACTTTCTGCCCGATGCCGCACCGTTGTTGCTGGGGCACAAGGCTCTCGCGGTGAATCTGTCCGATCTGGCGGCGATGGGCGCCGCGCCGCGCTGGGCGACGCTGGCCATCGCCTTGCCCGCTGCGGATGAAGCGTGGCTGGCGCAATTCAGCGCGGGCTTTTTTGCGCTGGCAGACCAGCACGGCGTGGAGCTGGTCGGCGGCGACACCACGCGCGGCCCGCTCAATCTATGCGTGAGCATTTTCGGCGAAGTGCCCGCACAACAGGCGTTGCGCCGCAGCGGCGCGCAAGCCGGCGATGACATCTTGGTGTCGGGATGCCTCGGCGACGCGGCACTGGCGCTGGCGCATCTGCAAGGCCGCATCGCGTTGTCCGATGCCGAACTCGCCGCCTGCTTGCCGGCGTTGCATCGACCGCAGCCGCGCGTGGCTCTGGGGCTGGCGTTGCGCGGCATCGCCAGCAGCGCGATCGACATTTCCGACGGCCTGCTCGCCGATCTCGGGCATGTCCTCGAAGCCTCGCAGGCAGGCGCGGAGATCGAGTTCGCGGCGCTGCCGGTTTCTGCTACGTTGCAGGCGTGCCTGACTCCTCCCCTGATAAGGGGAGGCCGGGAGGGGTTTGGGGTTGAATTTTTTCACCGGTTTATCTTATCCGGCGGCGACGATTACGAGTTGTGCTTTACCGTCCCCGCCGCACGCCGCGCGGAATTGGCGGAGATTTCCGCGCGACTCGATCTGCCGCTGACCCGCATCGGAAAAATTGTCGCCGGGCGTGGCTGTATCGTGCGCGACGCGTCAGGCAATCCGCTCGACATCGAGACTGGCGGCTATGACCACTTCCGCTGAACTGCTCGTCAAACCCGGCTGGCGGTTTTTGCTGAGCCATCCGGCGCACCTCCTGTCGCTTGGCTTCGGCAGCGGCCTGGCGCGCAAGGCGCCCGGCACGTTCGGCACGCTGGCCGCTTTTCCGATTTATTGGGTTCTCGCACCGCGCCTGACGGACTGGCAGTTCCTCATCGTGTTGGTCGGCGCATTCGCCGTCGGCGTGTGGGTGTGCGGCATCACCGGCAAAGCCCTGGGGGTCGCCGATTACGGCGGCATCGTATGGGACGAGATCGTGGCGTTTCTGCTGGTGCTGCTCTTCACCCCGCCCGGCTGGGACTGGGCGCTGCTGGCCTTCGCGCTGTTCCGTTTTTTCGACATCGTCAAGCCGCCACCGATCCGTTATTTCGACAGCAACTGGCACGGCGGGCTGGGCGTGATGTTCGATGATCTGCTCGCCGCCGGTTATGCCCTGCTGTGTTTGGCTGTCATCAAGAGCGTTCTGCAGTGATGAGCCGCTTGCGCTGCCTGGCCTATGTTCTGCTGCTTGTCGGCGGCCCGGCAGTAGCGGCGGAATTCTCCGGCAAGGCGATCGCCGTGCTGGATGGCGATACGCTGCTGGTGCAGCGCGGCGGGAAGCCCGTGAAGGTGCGTCTCGCCGAGATGGATGCGCCGGAAAAAGCGCAGCCTTATGGGGCCGCGTCGCAGAAATCGCTGGCCGAACTGGTGATGGGCCAACAGATAAGAGTGGCCGTTCACGCGGTAGATAATTACGGGCGGCTGATCGCCACCGTGCGTGTGAACGGGATCAACGCAAATCACGAACAAGTGCGGCGCGGCATGGCATGGGAATATTCGCGCTTCCACAGCAACCGCGAATTGATGGCGTTACAGCGCGAAGCCCAGCAGGCCAAGCGCGGGTTATGGGTAGGAGAAAACGCTGTAGAGCCGTCGCAATGGCGCAAGCAGCATTCGGCCACCGCGCAATACCATGCGGCAGCATCGCCGACAGTCGCGCCTGCCGCCTGCGGCAGCAAGAGACGTTGCTCGCAAATGTCTTCATGCGAGGAAGCGAAGCGCTATCTCGAACTTTGCGGCCCGAAGTCGCTGGATAGCGATCGTGACGGCATACCGTGCGAAAAACTATGCGCTGGCGAAAAGTGACAGCGTTGCGGCCATTGGCATGGTTTCCATGCATTCTATTTTCCAAGTTCAATAATATAGCGTTTGAACCACCTTACTGAGCAAGGTGTCACGGTCGAAAGGTTTTACCACAAAGCTGATTGCACCGGCATTCAAGCTTTCTATGACGATGTTTTTGTCGCTCTTGCCGGTCATCATGATAATGGGAATGTCGGCCAATTGAGGCGCGCTCTTTATGTACCGCACCACTTCCAAGCCATTCATATCGGGCATCATGACATCCATCAGGATGAGGTTCGGGTGAGTCTTGCGCATGATTTTCAAAGCCTCGATACCGCCGCCAGCGAACGTCAAATGATAGCCCTTGTGCTCCAATATTTGGCCCACGATTCTATGCTGGAACTCGTCATCGTCCACCACCAGCACAATAGGCTGGACGCGCCCCGCCATCGCCCCAAGGGCACGCGCCGATTTCAGGTGTGGCGTACATTCCCGCCTTAGCTCCTGTGCCCACTGTTTAAGGGGTTTGACGGATTCGGACGCAGCATGAAACTGCCGCTGCACCTCATCGCGCTTTATGCGGTTGATTTCTGTTCTCAGATCGTCTTGGACCAACTGCCGTGAAAAACCGTCGAGTGCCGCACCTATTTGTTGTTCTGCCTGCGTCACGGCTTGGCTGGTCGCTTCGATCTGTTGGCTGCCGCGTACCATCTGCCGCTCCAGCATTGTTTCCAGTTCGGCCAAACGCCGTGCTTGCGCGGCAAATTCCGCTGCAGTCGGTTCGTCAGTCTTGGTGACAGCCAATTCGCGCAGCGCATGGTATACAGACATCGGCAAGCGCGTTGTATCGTAAGTCATCGGCCAGAACAGTATGTAATCGTCGAAGAGTTCTTTCTTGCACAGATTGTAAACATGCTTCACCTCGTCCTTGTTGCATAAAACCACGGTACGGTGTGGCTGCGTATGTATTTTGCGGCTGCAACGGTAAAGCTCGAGATAATAGCGTTCCGATTTCCCCAAGCTGTTGAATGCCAGCACCAGCACCTCCGGCATGTGGAGTTCGAAATCTGCCACCGCCTTGTCAGGATCGGTGGAAGTAACGACATTGCAGAATTCGGTATCCAGATGTTTTTTGATGAGATCGGCATCGGTCACATTGTCAGTGACGATCATGATATGTGCGGCGGTAAGATCACGAGATGTCATGGCGGAAAACCTCCTGCGATAGCGATATTATTTTCATCTCCGGGCATGGCCGGCCAGTATCCAGCTAACCAAATTGGTGGCAGGCATCGGCTCGGCAATGAGATAACCTTGGGCAAGATCGCACCCGTTTCGGCATAGGAAGTCCCAGTCGTCCCGATCCTCCACGCCTTCCGCGACGGTCTCCATGTTCAACTGCCTCGCGAGGGACAGAATGGCATCGAATTTTGCCCGTTTCGCCCCATCGGACGAAACGTGATGCACGAAACTCCGGTCGATCTTGACCTCGTCGAAAGGAATATTGCGCAACTGCTCCGGCAAGATATGCCCGTAACCGAAATCGTCAATGGACAGGCGGAACCGTTTCAGGCGCAGGCGGGTCAAGGTTTCCAGCAAGTCGCGCAAGTCGCACGACATGATGCGGCTCTCCGCAACCTCTAGCACGACCTGTTGCGGAGCCACTCCTGCCGTCGCGGCAAGGTCGGAAATAAAATCCGCAAACTCCAACGAAACTAGATTGTTTATCGATACATTGACGGCCAACTGCAGCGCCAGCCCGGTTTCCTGCCAAAGCCTCGCCTGGGCGAATGCGCTGCTCAATACCACGCGGGCCAGATCGTCGATCAGGCCATATTCTTCCGCCGCACCGACAAAATCGCCAGGCAACAGCAGCCCGTCGCTGGGGTGTTGCCAGCGCACCAGCGCTTCCGCACCCATCACACGACCGGTGGCAATCACCACCTTGGGCTGGTAATAGTTGACCAGCTCGCCTTTTTTGATGGCGGCGCGCAATTCGGTCGCGCCGTAAACTTCCGTTGCAGCCCGCAATGGATTGCCCTGCGATGGTGGCGACCATTTTCCGATCAACGCAACCAGCCCATCAGGAGCAACTGGCTTGCGTAAGCTCCCAAGCAGCGTAAGCCGGTGCGCATGCACCAGATTCTCGGCAACCTGCAAAACCCGCTCATCTTCTCCGCTGACCAGTATCAGGCCGCCTTTATAGCTTCGCTCGACCAAGTGGCGCACGAACTCGCCACCGTCCATTCCCGGCATGTTCAGATCCAGCAGAATCAGATCCGGATGCCTGCCGGAATTGTCGATACGCTCCAGCGCGGCATGGCCGTCATCGCAGGTGGCGACATGCGTGAAACCCGAATTGGCCAGCATCCGTATGAGCAGCTTGAGCGAAAAAAAATCGTCGTCAACTATCAGTATCCGGATTGCCGATTTTTCTGTCATGATTTTCCCCTTTGCTGGAATGCACCAAGATAGCGATCCACGGCAGCCAGCTCTGCCTCGAACCTGGACAGCAGCGCCGCCAGCACCTCCATGTCGCCCGCCCGCTCCATTGCGGCGCATAGTTCGCCCAGTGCCAGCGCACCCACCGAGCGCGCCGAAGACTTGAGCTTGTGCGCCAGCGCGCCTGCCTGAGCAGCCTGCCCATCGTTGCAGGCTGCCTTTAGTTCCGCCGATATTTTTGCCGCGCTGATGCGAAAGTCATGCAAGAACTCGTGGATCACTGCGGGATCGTCACCCACCAACGCTTTGAGCACATTCACATCAACCGGTACGGATGCCGCGAAGGCTAGGTCTGGTACTGGTTCAACCGGCACATGTCCGGAAACAACCGGCAGCCACTTCTCAAGCATCGCTCTCAAGCTGGCCAGTTGCACTGGCTTGCTGAGGTAATCGTCCATGCCGGCGGCACGGCAGCGCTCGGCCTCTCCTTTAAGCGCGTTAGCAGTGAAGGCGATAATCGGAATATGAGCATTGCTGATTTCGCAGACATCTGCCTCGGCAGTGCGGATGGAGGCAGTCAACTCATAACCATCCATCTCCGGCATATGCAAGTCGGTAAACAGAATCGCATAATCGCCGCTCCGCCAGCGTTCCAGCGCCTCCTGGCCGTTGTCTGCGATGTCTGCGGTGCGCCCGAGCAGCGCGAGTTGTTGCAGAATGACTTTCTGGTTGATCTCGTTGTCTTCGGCTACCAGGATCAGGCTGCCCTGGCGGCGTGCCTCCTCGCGAGAGAGTGGCGCAGATGCCATCTTGGCATGACTCGGAAACTCTTCCTGTTGTTGCTCTTCGATCCGCCCGGCAGCCATTGCCACCGCTTTCAAAAATGCGCGGCGATGCATCACCTCGGCGTCTAAAACAACCAGGCCGGGCACTTCGATTCGACTCCGCCTGCGCCCGCCGCGCCCGATGGCTACGAAACGGACATCCGGATCAGGCTGGGCGCCGGCCGCAACGCGCAATTCGTCCAGTTGCGGCGCAGTAGATGCGTCGACGACCACGATGCACAGCCCGGGCGGGCGCACGGCTATCCACTGTTGGGCGGTTGCCATATCTGCCGCACGCTCGACCATTGCTTTGCCATATGCGAGATAGGCGGCAAGATCGTCGGCTACGCCATCCGAACTACCCACTACCAGACAGGGCAATCCGGCGACAAATGACTCTGTAACCGAAGGTGGCGCGCCTGTTTCGCGCTGCTGCTCCGGTAATAATTTGAAAGTCAGGCGCACGTTAAACAAAGAGCCTTTGCCCGGCTCGCTACGCACCTCGATCTCGCCGCCCATGAGTCGCGCCAGATGGCGTGAGATAGCCAGCCCCAGCCCGGTGCCGCCGAAATTCCGTGTGGTGGAGGTATCGGCCTGGGTAAAGGGGGTAAACAGTCGCGCCATGGTTGCCTGATCGATGCCGATGCCGTTGTCGGCCACGCGGAACTCCAGCACGGCTTGCTCCGGCCCGTTCTCGACCAGCAGGGTGCGCACCGACACCTTGCCTTGGCGCTGTTGCCCGCCGGAAAACTTGATGGCATTGCTCGTCAGATTGATCAGCACCTGGCGCAGCCTCCCCGGATCACCCAGTACGCCCGCCGGGATGGCCGGATCGGTGAACAGCGTCAGCTCCACTCCTTTTTTCAAGGCCAGGCGATCCATGGTTTCGCATACCCTCTCCACCACATCGGCGATATCCATCGGCACAACATCGATCTGGAACTTGCCGGCCTCGATCTTGGAAAAATCGAGAATATCGTTGATGACAGACAGCAAGGCATACGCCGAGTCGTGGATGATGTTGGCCATCTCCATTTGCTGGCCGGTCAGGCTGCTCTGCCGCAGCACGTCGATCATGCCGATCACGCCATTCATCGGCGTGCGAATTTCGTGGCTCATCGTGGCGAGAAAAGCAGACTTGGCGTGGTTGGCCTGCTCGGCCTCAAGCCATGCCTGCGCCAGCTCGGCAGTGCGGGCCTCAACCTTGCTTTCCAGCTCGGCGTTAAGTTGCCGCACGGCCGCCTCCGCCTGCTCGCGTTTATCCTCGCGAGCGAAGTTGCCCAGCGCAAAGCTGATATCCATCGCCATTTCAATCAGCAGCTTGCGGATATCTTCGTCAAACGCATTGACCGTATCGGCATAAAGCATCAGGCTGCCAACCTGCTTGCCTTCACGAAGCAAGGGCAGCGAAGCCGATGACTGCCAGCCGGAGCTTATGGCGCCCCTATGGCAGGGTGCAGCTAGCGGATCGTTCTGGAAACCCTGGTACCAGCAGGGCTGGCTATCTTGAAGTGCAGCGCCGGTAAGGCCGCACCAGAAAGGGCTGGCGGCATTCTCCGGTATCCGGATATCCTTCAGGTATTCCCCCCCCTCGCCGTATGAGGCAACCGGCCTGACCAATCGATCCCCCTCATCCAGCAAACCGATCCATGCCATTTTGAAGCCGCCAAACTGCACCACGTCCTGGCAGATTTGCGGGAACAATTCCATTTCATCAGCGCAGCGCACAATGGCCTCATTGCACTGGCTTAACGCCGCATAGAGTTGAGTCAGCCGCCGGATTCTTTCCTCGTTGGTCTTGCGCCTGGCGATATCGCGCACGGTTGCCTGAATCACTACTTGATCGCCGATCCTCGTGCGCATCAACAGCACGTCTGCCGGGAACTCCGTCCCATCTACCCGCTTGTGCGCCCATTCAAAAAAATGTGAGCCGCTTTCCATCACCAGCCGCATTATCTCCTGCGCCTTCTCGTCCGACCTGCGCCCGTCGGGTTGGAATTCCGGTGATGCAAGCGCGGGAGTGAGGGTGGCGAATTCCTGCTCATCCCGGCAACCAAATAGCGCAATAGCCGCCGGATTGCCGCTCAGAAAATGCCCTTCTAAATTGGCCGTCAGAATGGCATCGCGGGAAGATTCGAACAGGGTGCGGAATTTCTCCTCGCTCTCACGCAGGAAAGCCTCCGCCCGGTATCGGTCTGTCACATCCCACACCGTCGAAATCATCAGATTCTGCTCGGGCAATGGGATGTTGGTAGCGCTGATAAACCGGCACTCACCGGCTGAAGTGACGAGCGGGATATCCTCCCAATGCATGTGCGCCGCATCGCCGCTGTCGATGTCGGCCATGGCACGCGCGCGGATTTGCTCGCGGAATACCGGATCGCGATATACCTTCTCGAAGAAATCCCCGACTGTCTCCAGGGTTCCCGGTGGCACACCGTAAATGGCTGCAAAACGGCGGCTGACAAATGTAAACTGGCCATCATCCATGGAGTTCACGGCAAAACCGATCGGCGCATTCTCCAGCAGGGTTTCGACAAAGGCGTTGCGTTTCTTCAATTCCGCCTCAAACAATTTGCGCTCGGTAATGTCAAGGCAGTAACCGATATAGCCGATAAACTCCCCCTTGCTGTCATAGCGCGGGCAGCCATCGTCCTGTACCCAGCGGTATTCCCCGTCGTGGCGGCGCAGCCGGTAATCCATGCTGAATTTTTCGCGCCGGTCGAAGGCAGACACATAAACATCCAGGCAGCGCTGAAAGTCCTCCGGGTGCACGCCTTTGGCCCAGCCGTTGCCCAGCTCCTGCCCCAGGCTGCGCCCGGTGAATTCCAGCCAGACTTTGTTGAAGTAGTTGCATAGCTTGTCGGCGCCTGCCACCCAGATCAGGGCTTGGCCGGAATCGGCCAGGGTGCGGTATTTCAGTTCATGTTCGACCAGCAGCGATTCTGCCGCCTTGCGCTCGGTGATGTCGCGGATGATCGCCGTGAAAAACCGCCCGGCAGCGGTTTCCCATTGCGCCAGCGAAAGCTCCAGCGGGAACTCGCTACCATCCTTGCGCAGCCCGGCAAGCTCGACGGTTTTACCCATCAGGTGTAAAGCCTCACCGCCCGCAGCCCTTGCGAACCCCCTGCTGTGCAGATCACGGAAACGCTCCGGCATCAGTCGCGTCAGGGATTGCCCGCCGATTTCGTCCTCGGTGTAGCCGAACAAACGTTCGGCGCAGGAATTCCAGCCCGCCACGTTGCCGTTGCTGTCCGCAATGATGATGGCATCGTTGGCCGATTGCGTGATCGCACGGAAACGCCGCTCGCTCTCTTCGGTTGCCGCTGCTGACTGCGCCGCCAGCGCGACGCGTTGCATACGCTGTTGTTGCCGCCATAGCAGCAGCAATGCCGCCATGATCGCGGCAACGGCGGCAGAGGTGGTCAGGGTGATCCAGCGCACCATGTCCCACATCGGTGCCAGCACTTCGTCGCGGTCGATTTTGGCGACGATATGCCAGCGGGTGCCCGCTACCGGACGGAAAGAGGCCAGCACCTCCGTCCCACGGTAGTCCCTGCCCTGCACCGTGCCGGGGCGGTTCGCGCGGATGGCGGCGGCAGCCAGCAGTTCCGGATCGGACATCGGCAAGCGCAGGGTCATGGGCTTTCCCTGATGGTGGCGCAGCTCGTTGAGAAACACGACGGAGTCGCCGTCGTGGCGCACCAGATGGGTTTCCGCGCTGTCGCTGGCGGACGGCCAGTTACGGATCAGCGGAAAAATAAAGCGTTGCGCCGTGACGCGCAGCACGACGACCGCCACGGCACGCTTGCCTTGCGCACCCTGGGCAACCAACGGCACCGCCCACTCCAGATGGATATGATCCTCTTCATCACGGTAAATGTTGCGCCGCTGCACCTGCTTGCTGTCCAGCGCCTGGCGCAACAAGTCCGGAAGAACCGGCGCCGCCGTCGCATCGTCTCCCGATGAAAGCAGCAACCGACCGCTGACATCCAGCAACAGTATCTTTGTGTAGTGGCGGCTGGCAAGCAGCTGTTCGAACCGATCCAGAATCAGCCCGGATAGTTTTGCATCTTGTTCTTTCCGCAGGAACTGGCCGACCTGTGCCGCGAAAGCATCGTCGCCGGCCAGCATCTCGCCGTCCCCGCTCCGCTCGTTCAACCAATTTTCGATCTCGTCGGCCTTGAGTTTGGCGACCGCTTCCAGATTGCGGTAAGCCTCCCGCTCTGTCTGGGGAGTATGTATCTTGACGATGGTCCAGCCGATCAGCGGCACCATCAGCGCCAGGGAAATGAATACCAGTGCCGGCCATATCGACCTGAGGGAAGCCATGTCGCCTGCCCGGATGGTCGCAACATCGCTCACCGCCCTGTTTGCATAAAGAGGCTCGATCCATCCCTTGAGCAACAGGTAAAGGAGCGTGGCGGTGATAGCGACGAACAGCAGCCCCTTGCCCAACTCGATATGCCCTTGCAACAACGGATCGCTGACGGCGAACGTCAGCAAATGGCCGGATACGATAATCCACAAGGCGGCAAGAACCGCGTATAGCACCGCGATCCATGCGGGAGTGAAGCGTACAAGCGCTGTTTTTTTTCGGCCCGGGTCAGTCATGGCTGTGCCGGCTCGTCAGGTTCTGCCGGAAACTCTTCCCGCATCCGTTTATGCCAGCGGGCGATCCAGTCAAGCAGATCGCCGGCATGCATCGGCTTGGCGATGAAATAACCTTGGGCGATATCGCATTCCGTTTTGCGCAAAAAATCCCAATCGGCCTGGTCTTCGATCCCTTCCGCGACGATTTCCATATCCAATTGCTTCGCCAGCCCGAGGCTGGCATCGAACATCGCCCGCGCCGTGCCGTTGTCCCAGGCGCCATGCACGAAACTCTGGTCGATCTTGAGTTCGTCGAACGGAATGTCGCGCAACTGCGCCAGCGAAGAATGCCCGGTGCCGAAATCGTCGATGGACAGCCGGAAGCGCTTCAGGCGCAGCCGGGTCAGGATTTCCAGCGGGGCGCGCTGGTCCCGCATCAACTGGCTTTCCGTCACCTCCAGCACCACCTGCTGCGGCGGCACGCCCGCCCCGGCAGCCTGTCCGGCGACGTAATCCGCAAAATCCAGCGAAGCCAGGTTGTCCATCGACACGTTGATCGCCACCCGCAATGCCAGCCCCATTTCCAGCCAGCGCCCGGTTTGAGCAAGCGCGCCGCTCAATACCACTCGGGTCAGATCGTCGATCAACCCGTGCGCTTCCGCCACGCCGATGAACTGGGCCGGGAACACCATGCCGTCGCCGGGATGTTGCCAGCGCACCAGTGTCTCCACGCCTACCACCCGCCCGGTGGAGACTTCCACCTTGGGCTGGTAGTAATTGATCAGTTCGTCGTTTTCGATGGCGGCACGCAATTCATCTGCACCGTAAATTTTCTTCGCAGCCTGCGGCTTGCCTCGCGATGGCGGCGACCACTTTTCGAGCAGCGCCTTCAGCCCTTCCGGTGTGACGGGTTTGTGCAGGTGGCCGAGCACTTGTATCTTGTGCGCCTGCACCAGCTTTACGGCGGTCTGCAGCATGCGTTCGTCTTCGCCGCTGACCAGGATAAGGCTGCCGGCATAGCGCAACTCAACCAGATGGCGCACGAATTCGACTCCGTCCATTTCCGGCATGTTCAAGTCCAGCAGGACCAAGTCGGCGTGGTTGCCGGGGCTGCCGATCCACTCCAGCGCAGCGCGCCCGGTGTCGCAGGTGATGGCCGGGGCGACCCCGAGCCCTGCCAGCATATGGCTGAGCAGCTTGAGCATGAGCGGTTCGTCATCCAGCGCCAGAATCCTGATTGCGGTTTTCTCTGTCATAATTTATTCCCCTCTTTCCGGCATGTTCCGTGGAAGCACGCCCAACATTTATTTCTTCCAGAATGAACCGAGGTATTCATCCACGGCGGCAATTTCCGCCTCGAAACGGGGCAGCAGTACAGCCAATGCTTCGGCTTGGCCGGTCTTGCCCGTTTGTTCCATCGCAGCGCACAGTTCACCCAGCGCCAGCGCACCCATCGAAAGCGCCGAAGACTTTAGCTTGTGCGCCTGCGCACCCGCCTGTACAGCCTGCCCGTTATGGCAGGCCGCTTTCAATTCCGCCGCTATTTTTGTCGCGCTGATACGGAAGTCATGCAGGAACTCGCGGATCACCGCCGGATCGTCTCCCACCAGCGCCTTGAGCACGCCCACGTCGACCGGCACGGAAGCGCGGGGTGGATACTGCCCGCGTACTTTCACTGCACCGGCTGCGTCAGCCCGGCAACCCGGTACCGGCTCAACCGCTGGCAACCATTTTTCCAGCATGGCTTGCAGGTCTGTCAGCCGCACCGGCTTGCTCAGGTAATCGTTCATTCCGGCTTCGCGACAGCGTTCGGCCTCACCCCTGAGGGCATTTGCGGTCAGTACCACGATCGGTATGTGCCATCCGCCCTGTTCCGCAGCGCGGATGGCAGAAGTCAATTCATAGCCGTCCATTTCCGGCATATGCAGATCGGTGAGCAACAGCGCATAGTCGCCGCTTTTCCAGCGATCCAGGGCCAACCGGCCATTGTCGGCAACATCTGCGGCAAAGCCGAACAATGCGAGCTGGCGCTGGATCACCTTCTGGTTGGTCTCGTTGTCTTCGGCGACCAAGATCAACCGGCGCTGCTGCCGGGCCTCTTCGCGCGATGGCGGGATGAATTCCGCCTCGTTCTTGCCGGGCAGCGATGCCTTTTTTTCTTCCTGCGCCCGACCGGCGCCAATGGCCACGGCCTTGAAGATCATCCGTTGCGACAGGATGTTGCCGTCCACCAGCACCAGATCGTTGTTCTCCAGATGCGGCTCCCGGCATTGCCCGCGCCCGATGACGACAAAGCGCGCCTCCTGCCCAGGGCGAGCGCCAGCGGCAGCGCGCAACTCTTCCGGCAACAACACGGCACCGGCGGCATCGATGACCCATATCCATAACCCATCCGGCAACGCAGGCATCAACGCCCCGGCTGCCGCCAGATTTTCCGCGCGCTCGACGGTCGCTCCACCGTGCGCGAGATAGGTAGCCATGTCAGGTGCCAAGCCACCTGCATCGCCCACCACGAGACAGGATAATCCGTCCACCGGGGATTTTGTCTCTCCAATATTGCGCTTGGTATGCGGATGTACAAATGTCAGTCGGACAGTGAAGGTGGAACCCTTGCCCGGTTCGCTCCGCACCGCAATCTCGCCGCCCATCAATTTCACGAGATGGCGCGAAATGGACAGCCCCAGCCCTGTGCCGCCGAAATTCCGGGTCGTTGAAGTGTCGGCTTGAGTGAAGGGGGTGAACAGCCGCATGAGAGTTTCCTTGTCCATGCCGATGCCGTTATCGGCCACCTGGAATTCCACTGTCACCTGCTCCTGCCTGTGCTCTGCCAGCACGGCGCGCACCGATACACGACCCATCCGCTGCTGCCCGCCGGAAAATTTGATGGCGTTGTTGACGAGGTTGACCAGCACCTGGCGCAGCCGCATCTGGTCGCCCATGACTTCTTGGGGGATCGCCGGATCGGTGAACAGGGTGAACTCCACCCCTGTTCTCTCGGCCATCCGGTTCAACATGCCGCAGACTTTTTCCACCGTATCGGCCAACGGCATGGGCGTGCTCTCGATCTCTATCCGCCCAGCCTCGGCCTTGGAAAAATCGAGGATGTCGTCGATGATGGACAGCAGCGAAAACGCCGATTCGCGGATGAGGTCGACCATCTCTACCTGGTAGCCCTTGAGGCTGGTCTGTTGCAATACATCGACCATGCCGATCACGCCGTTCATCGGCGTGCGTATCTCGTGGCTCATCGTGGCGAGGAAGGCCGATTTGGCTCGGTTTGCCTGCTCGGCATCAAGCCGCGCCTGTTCCAGGTGGTCGTGCAACCTGGCCCGCTCCAGCGCCACGGCCACCTGGTGGCCGACGCCGTACAGCATCTTGAGTTCCTCTTCGCCGAATATATCCTCCTGCGGCCCGGCCAGCTTCATCAAGCCTACCGTTTTGCCGCCGCAGCATAGCGGGACGCTGGCATGGTAACGCCCTCCATGGCTGTCGTTTTTGGCTTTGCACAGGCCGTCGCACTCCGTGGCGTTGGTCGCGCGGCTGATCTCTTCGGTATCGAACGGGTATTGGCACATGCAGCCGTTTTCCAGCGGCCCAGGCTGGCCGGGCATCGACGGCAAATTTTGCGCCGCCGCAAGCCGCAGGCCGGTTTCGCCCTCGCGCAGGCAAACCAGACCGGAATGTATCCCAGGCAGCTCCAATATCCGTTGCAACGCGGTTTCCGCCACTTCATGTTCGCCTGAGACATGGTTCAAGCCATCTGCGATGCGGTACAGCCCCTGGAGTACCTGGTTCGAACGGGCCAGTTCCTGTTCGCGCAGCTTGAGCTCATCGTTGACTTGAACCGCCTGTTCGTAGGTCGAGATCAGCAGATCCAGTATCTGCTGGCGCTCCGAGCTGATAAAGAATTTCTGGTCGCCCAGCTTGATTTCCATCCCCATCTGCATCTTCTGGTTCTTGCGCATCTCAAGGTTCATCAGCAGGTAATTGATGCGCGACAACAGGTAATCCCCGTCATACGGTTTGCGGATGAAATTGTCCGCGCCGCACTCCAGGCCGCGGATCACGTCCTGCGGGTCGGAAAGCGTGGTGACCAGGATGACCGGAATATCTTTCAGTTCTTCGTCGGACTTGATCGCCTTGCACAATTCGTAGCCGTCCATCTCGGGCATCACGATGTCGCTGACGACCAGCGTAGGTTTTTGCGCCTGTGCCGCCTGCAAGGCCAGCTTGCCGTTGGCCGCGACTGTCACCTGATAGCCGTGTTGATCGAGCAGGAAGCTGAGATGTTCGGCCTGGGTGCGGCTGTCTTCGGCGATGAGAATGCTGATGCCGTGGTTCCTGTTTTTTCCGGGTTTCATCGCTGTCCCTCCTTATTGTTGTTTTTGATTCTTGTTGCGTGCCAGATTCGCCAGCACTGCGGCAATCTTGTCGGGAGCCAGAACATATGTCGCCGCATTCAGACGGATCGCTTCGCCCGGCATACCGTGCACCACGGAACTCTCCTTGTCCTGTGCAAAGGTGACGGCGCCTTTTTCCTTCAGCAGCCGCAATTCTTCCGCACCGTCTCGCCCCATGCCGGTGAGCAGGCCGGCGACGACGTTGCCGCCATATACTTCCGCAAGCGAGCGGAACAGGTAGGAGACCGAGGGACGCAAGCCGCTTTCCGGTTCGTCTCTGGCGAGGGCGACCCTGCCGCCGTGCTCGATCTTCATCTGAAATTCATCGGGCGCCACGTAGGCATGGCCGGGGACGAGGTATTCGCCGTGCGTGGCGACATGCACCGGCAAACCGGACGACTGCGCCAGCCACTCGACGAACGCCGCGATGAAGCCGCTGGCCATGTGCTGGACGATGACTACCGGTACGGGCAAATCCCGTGACAGCATCGCCAGGATGGTTTGCAGCACGGGCGGCCCGCCGGTCGAAGCGCCGATGGCGATTACTTTGATTATCGCCACTTCGTCCGTTGCCGGTTTTGCCGTAGCGGGCAGGGGCGGCACGCGCCGCGCTTGCGGCCAGCGGCGCACCACCTTGACTTCCGACATCAGCTTCACCGTCTGCACCAGCTCTTTGGCGTTGTCTTCGTAATCAGGATGGCCGATGCCGGCCGGGCGCCTCAGCACGGCCAGTGCCCCCGCCTCCATCGCGCGGAATGTCGTCATGTTCTCGCGCGGGTCGGAACTCCCGCTGACAACCACGATGGGGGTCGGACAGGTTTCCATGATGCGGCGCGTCGCCTCCAGTCCATCCATTTTGGGCATATGGATGTCCATCGTGATCACATCGGGCCGACAGCGCTTCACCGCATCGAGCGCCTCCTCGCCGTCGTTCGCCGTGCCGACCACCCGGATATCCGGATCGGAACCGAGAATGTGGATCAGAAACTCCCGCACCACGGGAGAGTCTTCCGCTATCAGAACTTTGATCAAAAAAATCTCCTCCGTTAAGATTTTCAAAAGCTCGTAGGATGGGTGGAGCGCAGCGATACCCATCGTTCTACGGTGGCAAATTGATGGGTATCGCTGCGCTCCACCCATCCTACGCATTCAACCTAAAAACCTCAGTTCAAGCCACAGAGAACACAGAGAGAGCCGTGGTTTCTCCACATTATTTAGTTTCACCAAAAAGATGAATCGCTTCCGAGTTGCAAGTTTTTGGTTTTGCGAGTTGGGCGACAAGCCGCCCATTCCTGCTTACCTCACTTCCTCTGTGTTCTCTGTGGCTAACTGCTTTTCTAGGTTCGATCAAATCAGCCTCCGGATGACTTCCAGCAGATTGCTCTGGTCGAAGCTGCTTTTCACGATATAGGCGTTGGCGCCGACGTCGATGCCGCGCTCGCGGTGTTCGCGCGATTCCAGCGCCGTCACCAGCACCACCGGCAACTCGCCGAGCCGTTTGTCCGCGCGCACCTTGGCGGTGAGATCGAAGCCGTCCATGCGCGGCATTTCCACATCCGACACGATCAGGTCGAATGCGCCGGCCTTTAGGGTAGTGTAGGCGTCCATTCCATCCACAGCAGTGGTGACCAGGTAGCCTGCCGACTCCAGGATGTTCTTGAGCAGCGCCCTCGAAGTGATCGAATCTTCCACCACCAGGATGGCCTGTTTTTTCGCCGCCCCATGTGTTCCTGCTGGCGTTTCTGCGGCGACGGGCGGCGGGGCGGCCTGCTTCACCGCCGACTTCAGCAGGTCAGGGACATTGAGCACCGCCACGACTTGGCCGGTTCCCAGCACGCTCGCTCCGGCGATATTGCGCACGCGCGCGAGTTGTCGCCCCAGTGTCTTGACCAGAACTTCCTGCTCGCCGAGAACCTCATCCACCTGGAACGCAACGCGCTGATGCCCCACACCAAGCACGACCACTGCGGTTCTCTCCGGGCTCTTGCCCGTTTCATCCCGATGCGGCGTCTTCCGGCGCGGCAACTCCAGCACGTCGCCGAGGCTGACCAGAGCGACGGCCTGCCCGTCGAGCGGAATCGTTGCGCGGTTTTCCACCGTCTGGATGTCCTGCTGATCCACCCGCGCCGCCCGCTCGACGCTGAGCGCGGGGATGACAAAACAATGTTCGCCGATGCGCACCAGCACGCCGCGAAAAGTGGCCAGCGTTAGCGGCAATACGATGCGGAAAGAGGTGCCGCCGCCGGCGTGCGACTCGAGAGTGACCGTACCGCCCAACCGTTCGATTTTTTCCCGCACGATGGCGAGCCCCAGGCCGCGCCCGGAGACATCCGTGATGATCTGGCTGGTGGAAATACCCGACTGGAAAATGAGCGCCTGCGCCTCCTGCTCGCCCAGTTTCTCCGCCTCTTCGGCGGAAACGACGCCGAGCTTGCAGGCCGCCGCTTTCACCTTGGCGGCGTCGATGCCCGCACCATCGTCGGCCACCCGTATCTCGATTTTCCCGCCGTCTTTTTGCGCGATGGCGGCAGTGATGGTTCCGTGTTGTGGCTTACCGCGATCCTGCCGCACGCCCGGCTGTTCGATGCCGTGATCGATGCAATTCCTGAGCAGGTGGATTAGCGGCGCCTTCATTTCTTCCAGGATGCGCCGGTCGATTTCAATTTCGCTGCCCTGAACCGCCAGCTCCACCTGTTTGCCCTGGTCGCGCGCGAGTTCGCGGATGAAGCGCGGAAAACTCTCGAGCAGCGAGGAAAACGGCAGCAGGTGCATTTCCTTCACGTCATGCAGCAGGCTGTCGCTCATGCCTACCAGGGTGCGCCGGTCGTGTGCGGCGAATTTGCTCAGGCGCAGCAGTCGCTCCTCCAGCGTTTTCATGAACATCTGCTCGGCCTCCAGATGTTCCAGCAGCTTGGGCAATTCCTGCGCCGGGAATTTTGCCGGAGATATTGACACGGCAGCGCCGTTGCCTGTTTTTTCGGCATAGCGCTCGATCAGCCGCAATGCGGGGCGTATTCGCGCCCGCTGTTTTTTCCAGGTTGCGAAAGAGGCCGCGATTTCGCGCAACTCTTTGGCGCGTTGCGCCGAGGCCAGGCGCGGCGACAGCAACTCCTCGACCTGGCGCATCACCGCATCCAGTTTCTGCGTGGAAACCCTGACCGTTTCGGCCGCGAGGCTGGCAATCGCAACCGGTGCAGCCGTTTTAACCTGAGTGTCGGGAGGCGGTGCAGTGGGTGCTTGTTGTGTTGCAGCAGGCTGGGCTAACCGCCCCTGCAAGGCATCGCCGAGCCGCCGGATCAGCGGCTCAAACATCGTCCGGCTGGATTCGGATACGACAGCCTCCCCGGTAAGCAGCACACCGAGCGCATCGATAGTCTGGTAGAGAAGGTCAAATAATGGCGGCGATACGGTGAGTTGCTTGCCTTTCAGCGCAGCGAGCACGCTTTCCAGCGGCTGGCAGACCGACTCGATCTCCTTGATGTTTACCGCTCGCGCGGCGCCCTTCAGGCTATGCGCCTCGCGAAACACACTCTCGACGATTTCCGCGTGCCTCGCCGCCGCCGGGTTCTTCTCAAGCTCGAACAGTCCCGCCGACATCGCCTTGAGATGTTCGTCCGCCTCGACCCGGAAAGTCGCAAGCAGTTTTTTCAGGAAGGCATCGTTTTGTTTTGCCATGATCAGACCTGCCAAAGAATCATGTAGGGTGGGCACGTTTTTTGTGTCCACGCGGGCGAACGGTGGGCACACCCAAAGGGTGCGAGAACCTCTTCGAGGCAAAAACGTGCCCACCCTACGCTTGCCATACGCGAAATCATGCTGCCTTACCTCCGATCAGATCATTCAGCTTCTGCCCCAGCTCATGCAAATTTTGCGCGGCGGCCTCCGCCTGTTTGGTGCCGGCTACGTTCTGCACGCTGGCCTGCTTGATGTTCTCCATCGCCAGAGCCACCTGATCCATGCCCACCATCTGCTGTTGGCTCGACGCCGCGATCTGGGTCGCCGCCTGCGCCGTTTCCGCGATGCTGTCGGCTAGCAGGCGGATCGATTCGCCGGTCTCCGCGGTTTGTTTCACGCCGGCTTCCACCGCCTTGTTGCCTTGCTCGGTGGCCAGCACCGCGGTGCTGGTTGCTTTCTGGATGTCGCCGAGTATCGTGCGCACCTGGGCGGTCGCCTGCTTGGATTGTTCCGCGAGGCTCTTGACCTCCTGCGCGACGACCGCGAAACCCTTGCCCTGTTCGCCCGCCTTGTTCGCTTCGATTGCGGCATTTACCGCAAGCAAATTGGACTGTTCGGCCAGATCGTTGACCGTGGCGATGATTTCGCCGATCGCCTGGCTCTGTTCGGACAGCCGCACGATGCTCTCGGCGACGGATTCCATCTGCTCCTGGATGCGCTGCATGCCCTGCATCGCCTCGTCCACCGACTTGCGCCCGCTCTGCGAAACCTGCGCGGCCTTTTGCGCGCTGTCGGAAACATTGCGCGCTTTCTGGCTTGCCAGTTGCGCCGTCTGCCGCACCTCCTCCACGGTGGCGGTGGTCTCGCTCACAGCCGTCGCGGTTTCGGCCGCGCCGGAGGCTACCTGTGTCGTGGTGGCCAGAATCTCGGAGGAGGAGGTGGATAACTGGGTGACACTTTCACGCAACTGGCGTGTGATGGCGCGGCTGAGGAAGATACCGATGCCGAGTCCGGCGATGATGCCCAGCAAGGCGGCAACCACCATAGTGAGCATGGAACGGTGTACCGCTGCTTCAAGCTCGGTACGGCCTTCGGCTTCCAGTTTTTCTTCGCGTTCGCGGAAGCGTTCTACTTTCTCGATCAGTGCCTGGGTGAGGGGATACACCTCCTTGATTCCCAGTGCCAGTGCCTCCGCATGCTTGCCGTGCCGCTCCAAGTCAACCACTCTCTCTTGCCACTGTTCGTTTTTTGCCTGCATGGCCGCGGTCTCATTCAGCATGGACATGCCTTCTGCGCTGAGCGCAAGAGGGCGCATTTTCTCGATGATCGCCGCGAACCGGCGGTGGTCGTTTTGCAGCTCGTCCCCGTATTTTTTCTGCATGTCCTGATAGAGAAGGATGGCGCGGTAGTGCGCCGTCTGGTTGCGCAATTCGAAACGCAATTCGTTTGAACCGCTTACCAGGCGCTCATTGACGTCGAGGAAGTGGTCGTAAGCCGCCTGGGTTTTCTCCAGCGAATAGAAAGCGATGCCCGTCACCAGCACCAGCAACGCCAGTACGACCATGTACCCCCCGATTAATTTTTTGCCGATGGTCATGATGCCTTCCTCCTTTTGCTAGCCATGAATTTACGAAACCCTGTATTGCGCCGCCAGTTGTTGCAGCTTCTGCCCCAGCTCGTGCAGGTTTTGCGCGGCAACTTCCGCCTGTTTGGTGCCGGCTACGTTCTGCACGCTGGCCTGCTTGATGTTCTCCATCGCCAGCGCCACCTGGTCCATGCCCACCATCTGCTGCTGGCTCGAGGCCGCAATCTGGGTCGCCGCCTGCGACGCTTCCGCGATGCTGTCGGCCAGCAGGCGGATGGCTTCGCCGGTGTCCGCAGTCTGTTTCACCCCGGCCTGCACCGCCTTGTTGCCCTGCTCGGTGGCCAGCACCGCCGTGCCTGTCGCTTTCTGGATGTCGCCGAGTATCGTGCGCACCTGTGCGGTCGCCTGTTTGGATTGTTCCGCCAGGCTCTTGACCTCCTGCGCCACCACCGCGAAACCCTTGCCCTGTTCGCCCGCTTTGTTCGCTTCGATCGCGGCATTCACCGCGAGCAGGTTGGACTGTTCGGCCAGGTCGTTGACCGTGGCGATGATTTCGCCGATCGCCTGGCTCTGTTCGGACAGGCGCACGATGCTCTCGGCGATGGATTCCATCTGTTCCTGGATGCGCCCCATGCCCTGCATCGCCTCGTCCACCGATTTGCGCCCGCCCAGGGAAACCTGCGCGGCCTTCTGCGCGCTGTCGGATACGTTGCGCGCTTTCTGGCTCGCCAGTTGCGCCGTTTGCTTCACTTCCTCCACAGTGGCCGTGGTCTCGCTCACCGCCGTCGCTGTCTCGGCCGCACCGGAGGCCACCTGCGTCGTGGTGGCCAAAATCTGGCCCGAGGTCGAGGAGAGCACGCCGACTCCTTCATTGATCTCGCGCATCAACTTCCGCAGCCCTTCGAGCATCGCGCCGAACGCGCGCAGCAGCTCCCCGACTTCGTCGGTGCGCTGCCCGGTTGGAATGCTGACGGTGAGATTGCCGGAAGCGACTTGCCCGGCGATGGCCGATATCATCCTCAGCGGTGCCGCGATGATCCGGCTGATCAGCAGCGCCATCGCCGCTGCCAGCAAAATTGCCAAAGCACCAACCATGACGAACTGGTGCAATGTGCGTTCCGCAGCCAGCCCGGATTCTTCCACGGCACGGCGTGCATTTTCGTCAGCCGCCCGGCTCAACTCTTCGGTGAGGTCGCGGATTTTTTCATGCCTGCCCTGCTGCACACCGGCGGCAATTTGCCGTGATTCCGCAGTCTTGTCGGCAAGGATCAGCGGAATGATTTCTTCATCCTTGGTCTGGTCGAACATCTTCTGGACGGAGTTGAGTTCTTCCAGCCGTGCCTGCAGGCTGGTGTCGCCATTCGCTCGCCCCGGCAGTGCGGCTATGATTTGCACTATCTGTCTGGAATGTTCCGCCTGATCTTTCAACAGGTGATCCCGCTTGGCGGATGTTTTTACAAGCTGCGCCTCGAGCATTTCAGCACGCACCTGATTTTGCAGGGCGCGCAAATTTTTCAGGTCGCGCAGGTTGGCGAAACCTTTCTGGTAAAGAGCCTGCTGCGAAGCCTGGAGCTCCGCAATGGCAAAATAGCCCATGGCGATGGCTCCCCCCACAAAAAAGATCATCACCCCAAAGCCGAGAAAGAGTTTGCTGCGCGTAGATATATTCAGAAACCATTTCATTTTTGTTCTCCTAATTGAACCGTGGTGACCGTGGTTCCGTTCCCTTTAAATGGGAAGTGAATCGACCCATCCCTATCCCAACCTTCCCATTGAAGAAGAAGGAGCCTGCGATCTACACCTGTTCATTCACGATCAGCTTCTCGTCGCTCAAAAGTTTTCCGCCATCCAGCACGACGACGCGCTCTGCGGTCACGCCTTGCAGGTAGTCCTCGCGGATGCCGGTCAGCGTGGGCAGGGGAGGCTGGATGCCGGCGCGCGATATACGGCGCACGCCGCTGATGGCGTCGGCCACGATACCGAACACCATGACCTCCGATTCGAGCACGATCACCTTGTTAAGATCGGTCAGCCCTTTTTCGGGGAGATCGAAAAATTTCTTGATGTCGATCACCGAGAGAATCTCGCCGCGCAGGTTGACGATGCCGAGCACGAAGGCAGGAGTGCAGGGTAGCGGCGTGAGTTCTTCCAGCGGATAGACCTCGCGGACATGCTCCGATGCGATGGCGTAGCGCTCGTGTGCGAGAGTGAATTCCACCACCTCGATCCATTTGTCGACGGATTCTGCCTGTGCCGGTTCCCGCGCGAGCGACCGCGCCCTTTCTTCCAGCACCCGTCTGGTCTCCCCGGCGGTCGGCGCCCAGATATGCTCAATGGCAATGCGCGCCGTTTCCAGCCGCTGTTTGACTTCGCTCCAGTCGATTGGCTTTTTGTTTTTTTGCGGTGCGTTCATGGCTGCATTCCTCTCATGCAACGGCTGCCGCAGCTTGCGGCAAACTTTCCAGCAGGGCCGAGGCAATCTCGGCCAGCCGCCCGGCGGTCAGCCCATCCGCTTCCGGCAGGGTTTCGTCCGGCGGGTGTCGGCGCAACAGCAACAGCGTGATTTCGAAATGGCGCTGCGCCTGCCGGTAGCGCCCCTGCGATTGATGCAGGTTACCCAGCGCGAAGTGGGCCAGCACAAAATCGGGATCAAGATAGAGCGCGCGCATCAACGACTGGATAGCGGCGCTGTGCTGCCCCTGTTCTTGCAAAATAGTGGCGAGAAGATAATGGTGCGCCGGATTCAGTTTGTCGGCGGAGATTGCCTGTTCGCACCACTCCAGCGCCTCGCCGAGCCTGCCCTGATTGGCGCAGTCGCGCGCCATGCGCAACGGCAACCCGCGATCATCTGTTTGGCTGGCTTTCGCCTGATTGGACTGCGCCGTGGAAAGGTTTTCGGACGGGTTTGCCTCGTCGGGCGGCACCGGCAATATTGCGGGCGCAGGCTCCGCCAGTGCGACCGGCAGCAGTGGAGGCATGGCTTCGGCCGCTTCGAACAGCGGCAGAACCGGATACCCAACAACGAGCGGTTGCAACCTGATATTCGCCGTCTTTCGGTACAGCACCGCCCCCGGAAACTCGGTCGGCGCGAATGACGAAAACAGGGTATTCGACGCTTCAGCCGGGCTGACGACCAGCCAGCCGCCATCAACCAGCGCGCGGTGAAAATTGCCGGTAACCTGTTTCGCGCGCTGTGCGGTGAAATACATCAGGACATTGCGGCAAAAAATGATGTCCATCGCGCCGGTGTTGTTCGACAGCGACGGATAAACATCATCGGCAAAGTTAAGATAGGAAAACGTTACCATCTTCCTGATGCGCGGAATTATTTCGAAGCGCCCATCACCCTTCCCGGTGAAATACCGCCCGCGCAGCCAGCCAGGCGCATCGCGGAACGACCATTCGCCATACACGCCCTGCGCAGCCTTGCGCAGGAATTCCGGGTTGAAATCCGTCGCCAAGATGGTGATGTTCCATGTTTTGATATCGGGAATCAGCCCGTCGAGCAGCATCGCGATGGTATAGGCTTCCTCGCCCGTGCAGCAGCCCGCGCTCCAGATGCGCAAACGCCGCTCATGGCAGCGCGCTTGCAACAGTTGCGGGAGCAATTGTTCGCAGAGAATTTCCAAGCTGCGCTTCTCCCGGAAAAAATAGGTTTCCCCGATGCTGAGGTGGCTGGCGAGCACCTCATCTACGTTGCGGGCATTCATGCGGCGCGTCAACGGGGCCGACAACAGCCAGCGCGCGCATGTTTCCCCGTCCGGAAAATTGAAATCAGGCGCCGCTGCCGCGATGCCACGCTCGAGGTCTTCCCAGCGTTCCGGCGGGAAATACAGCCCTGTCCGTATGGCGATAAATTCGCTCAGGCTGGGCAACAACGAATCGGGAAAGGTTCTTTGCATGATTTTTATCCAGGCTCAGGCGCGCTGTTTCCCGGTTCCCCATTTTCCAGTGCGCGATCCAGGGAATTTTCTTCTTCCAGCGAAAGAAATTTGTCCAAGTCATGGATGAGGATCAGGCCGTCTTCCAGTTTTATTACTCCTTCCACATATTCAACGCCGGGGGCGATATGCTCTGCCGCGATCAGCTCTTGCGCAGGATATGTGATGACATCCAGCACCGCATCCGCGACCAGTCGGTCGGTCAGGGTAATCTCCCGTTCCGGCAGGCAAAAACGCCGGCGCATATTGACGACCGGGATGACCCGCCCCTGGATGTTGACCATGCCGAGGACGATGTCCGGCGCCTTGGGAAGCGGGGTGATGGCCACCATGCGCACCACCCTGTTCGCCGCAGGCAAAGGTAGTGCATAGCGCCGATCGTCAAGGGCAAAAACAATGAGGGAATTCGGGTTTTTCATGGTGGCGCCAGAAGGATGTTCAGAGATTCAGAACAAGCAAGGCAGTGAAGCGGGAATCACATGCATGAATGCTCACTAGCCATGTATTGCACAAACCATTGACCGCATCCCAGTGGATCTGCCTGCGGCATTCCCTCCAAGTTCCGGATGTTTGCCCTACGGATGCCTTTGATTCACCAATACGATTGAGTTGCGCCATCTCAATGAATAACCTAATTGATTTTATTGCGACCATCGTAGGGTATCAAAGGAGAGCACAAAGATGTATATGCCGAAATGCATAGATAATTCGGCCTAGGACAATTCTTATACGCTATCGGAATTTGTCTGATGCGGCATTGAGAAAACCTGCTGGAACAGAGGATCGGCGCAGGCTCGCCGGTTGCTTCCGAGAATCGGTCAACGGAATGGCGACACGCCATAGAGGCGTGTGCCGCGAATCATGAGGGGGTCAACGGCTATTTTTTCCGGGCTGAAATCAGCACTGCCCACGCGCCCAGCGCGAGGTAACACAGCAGCGACCATTCCGGGATGCCGAGGGTGAGGAAAGTCCAGCCTTTTGCAGCGCATTCGCCGGAGCCGTGCATGAGTTGTTTCAGCACATCGCCCATCGGCATGGTTTCCAGCATGTAGTCCAAGCCGGGGCCGCAGGCTGGCACCTGGTCTTTGGGCAGGTTTTGCAGCCAGATGTGGCGCGCGGCAACTCCCGCACCGGACAGAGACAGCAGCGCGATCAGCGCGGCATAAACGCGTTCGCCGGTGCGTTTCGGCCCATGCAGCGCGGCCAGTGCGAACAGTATCAATATGGCGATGAAAATCACGCGCTGCACCATGCACAGCGGGCAGGGGTCCTCATGTTTGACGTATTGCAGGAACAGGCCGAAGCCCATCAGCCCGCCGGCGAACAGTGCGCCGCACAGGTACAGCCAGCGGTTGGAGACGCTTTGCCAGAGTTCGCGCATGGCTATTCGGCTTCCTCTATCCACGCCGCCTGGATCGCTTCGAGGACTTTCTCGCCGCCGTGTTTCGGGTCGTCGTGAAAATCTTCCAGCGCCAGCACACAGTTATGCAGATCGGTGAAGCGCACGACCTTGGGGTCAACCTCGGGATGTGTTTCCGCCAGTTCGATGGCGATCAGCCTGACATCTGTCCATTTCATTTGTGGGTCTCCTTCGCCATGTTGATGGTGTATTTCGGAATTTCCACCACCAGGTCTTTATCCGCCACCAGCGCCTGACAGGACAGGCGCGAAGTGGGCTCCAGCCCCCAGGCCTTGTCGAGCATATCCTCTTCCAGCTCCTCCGCCGGTTGCAGCGAATGGTAGCCCTCGCGCAGGATGACATGACAGGTGGTGCAGGCGCAGGATTTTTCGCAGGCATGTTCGATTTCCACGCCATGCTGCAGCAGCGCGTCGCAAATCGAAGTGCCCGGTTCGACCTTGAACAGCGCGCCTTGCGGGCATAGCTCCTCATGCGGCAACACAATGATTTGTGGCATTATTTAATCTCCAGATCGGCAATATTCCTGCCCGCCAGAACATGCGCCACGCTCTTGTCCATGCGCGCTTGCGCAAAGCTGACGGTGGCATCGTTCAATGCGGTGACGGCTCGTTTGATGGCAAGGTGATCGGCCAGATGATCGCTTAGTTGCAGCGTATCGCGCAATGCGCCCATCCGGGTTTCGATCTGCGCGCGTTCGGTCGGTTCGAGCAAATTGCCATCCAGCTCCAGCGCATGTTGCACCGCTTCGAGCAATTGCCGCGCTTCGGTTTGCTGTTCGCGCAGCGCGCGCGCCTGCATGTCATCCTGTGCATGTTGTGTGGATTCCTGCAACATGCGCGTGATTTCGGCGTCGCTCAGGCCGTAGGAAGGTTTGACCGTGATCGCCGCTTCGACGCCGCTGCTCATCTCGCGCGCCGACACGTTCAGCAGGCCGTCGGCATCCACCTGGAAGGTCACGCGGATGCGCGCTGCGCCCGCCACCATCGCGGGAATACCGCGCAGCTCGAACTTTGCCAACGAGCGACAATCACTCACCAGTTCGCGCTCGCCCTGTACCACCCGGATGCTCATCGCGGTCTGCCCGTCCTTGTAAGTGGTGAATTCCTGCGCGCGCGCGGTGGGGATGGTGCTGTTGCGCGGGATGATTTTTTCCACGAGACCGCCCATGGTCTCGATGCCCAGGCTGAGCGGAATCACATCGAGCAGCAGCCACTCGTCGCCGCTGCGGTTGCCCGCCAGCAGGTTGGCCTGGATCGCCGCACCCAGCGCCACGACCTTGTCCGGGTCGAGATTGTTCAGCGGTGTCTGTCCGAAAAACTCATCTACCGCGTGCTGCACCTGCGGCATGCGCGTCGCGCCGCCGACCATCACCACACCCTTGATGTCCGCGACACCCAACTTCGCGTCGCGCAAGGCGCGGCGCAACGGTTGCAGGGTGCGCTGCACCAGGTTCTGCGACATGGCATGGAACTCGCTGCGCGTCAGTACGCTGTCGATCAGCTGGCCCGTCGACAGCACGGCGGTGATGCGCGCCTCGGCATGATCGGTCAACTGCTCCTTGGCGGCGCGCGCATGGGTCAGCAGCAGGCGCGTATCCCGCGGGCCGAGCGCGGAAAGGCGGTTTTTTTCCAGCAACCAGCAATGGATGCGCTGGTCGAAATCGTCGCCGCCCAACGCGGAATCGCCGTTCGCCGCCAGTACCTCGAACACGCCGCGCGACAGGCGCAGGATGGAAATGTCGAAGGTGCCACCGCCCAGGTCGTACACCGCATACACCCCTTCGGCGGCGTTATCCAGCCCGTAGGCAATCGCCGCCGCCGTCGGTTCGTTGAGCAGGCGCAACACGTTCAGCCCGGCCAGGCGTGCCGCATCCTTGGTGGCTTGGCGCTGCGCGTCGTCGAAATAGGCGGGCACGGTGATGACCGCGCCGACCAGCTCGCCGCCCAAGGCGGCTTTGGCGCGGCTGCGCAACGCTTTGAGGATATCCGCTGATACCTCGACCGGGCTCTTCACCCCGGCCACAGTGCGCAGTTGCAGCATGCCATCCGTGTCTGCAAAGCGATACGGCAGGCGGCTGATCTCGCCGACATCCTTGAGGCCGCGCCCCATGAAGCGCTTCACCGAAACTATGGTGTTGGCGGCATCTTCGCTCTGCATGGCTTGCGCCGCCTCGCCCACCGCGATGCTGCCGTCGGCCAGATAGCGCACCACCGAAGGCAGCATGGCGCTCCCGTTTTCGTCGTTGAGCACCACGCTGATGCCGTTGCGCACCGTGGCCACCAGCGAGTTGGTGGTGCCGAGGTCGATGCCCACCGCCAGCCGGTGCTGGTGCGGCAGGGTGCTTAAACCGGGTTCGGAGATTTGTAGTAGAGCCATGGGTCGTTGTAGGGTGGACACAGTGCCCACACAAAAAATTGTTAAAAGGTTAGTAACTACTCAGCTCGAAGCATAATGTTCACAGAGCAGTCATAACGCCAGTCCCTTCCCCCTTCCAGGGGGAAGGAGCAAAGCGGCAGCACCTGAGTAGTTACAAAGGTTAATGCAATATGAGAATGATACAAAGCTGACCCTTTGAGCGGTCTTTATCTTTGATATTCATATTATGTCTAATTTTCCGGCTTCCCTTGTGTGGAAGACCTCTCGGTATTGGCGATTCTGCCCAACTCAACTAATGCACGCTCAAGTATCAATCTGTCCTGAATGTCTTTTTCGCGAGCAGTTTGCTTGGTAAGCAGCAGACCTTCAAGGCTCACCGTTTTTATCTCGATGCCATCAATTGCAGTGGTCTGCGACATGCGGCTTAACGACTCGTAAGTCTGCCCGCAAGCATTGAACATTATGTCCACCAAAAACTCGTCCGCCACACGAATGGTTTCGCCTTCTTCAAACCAGGCCGGGTCAATCTCGGCAGCGACTTGGTCAGGCAGCGACATGAGTGCCTGCTTGACCAGGATGCCCACCTCTTTTCGCGGCGGGAAAATAAAATCAATATCTGTTGTTGCACGCTGATAGCCGTGAGCGAATAAGGCATATCCGCCAATCAGCAGATATTCAATATGAGCGTCGTTGAATAAACGAACCAGACCCTTTAAATCATCAAGGGTCGCGGGGCGAACAAATTTTTTACCCGATTCATCCACGTTATTTTCTATTCATTTGCAATTCGATTTTTGCCATGTGCTGCGCAAGGCAAATTCCGTCCTGCTTGTTGGCTTCTGCATGTGAAGAAAAACGATACACCCCTTTCGGAAAGTGACCAACTCCCCCAAATGGAAAGGCATTTTGCAGCATTTCGTTGAATGCCGCCGCCTCGCGCAATAGCTCGCCTGAAGCGTCCGCGCTTAAAGGGCGTTCAATTTTTTGACCCACTGTCCGCATATATGATTGCCTCCAGAATAATGGGCCATCAGCGCCCGCAAGTTAAACATCTATCGCGTCGTAAGCGGCATGGATTTCTTCCGCGAGCCTTTCCATGAAGCGCAGTTTGCGCACCGCTTCGGCGGCGGCGGCATAATCTTTTTCGGTGTCGATTTTAACCGCAAGCTGCGTTTCGAGGTCATGTGTTTCTCGCTGCAAGCGCGCATCGAGTTGCGCCAATGCCGCAATATCTTGAGCCTGCTGTGCTTCGCTGACCGCTTCGCGCCACTCCATCTGCGCCATCAGGAATTCCAGCGGCATCACGGTGTTGTTTTCTTCCTGGATATCCACGCCGTGCAGCGATAACAGGTAGCGCGCGCGGCGCAGCGGGCTGTGCAGCGTCTGGTAGGCCTCGTTCACCAGCGTGGCGCGCTGCATCGCCAGGCGCTGCTCGACGCCCGGCAAGTGGGCGGATTTGTCGGGGTGAACTTGCGCCTGCAAGGCGCGGTATTGCTGCTCGAGTTGCGCCGTGTCTATCTGGTAAGACTGCGCCAGACCGAGCAGTTGGAAGTGGTTGTGCTGGAAGTCGAAACTTGAAGGTTGCATCAGACGCCGAAACTTTCGCCGCAGCCGCACTGGTTCTTCACATTCGGGTTGCTGAACTTGAACCCTTCGTTCAACCCCTCGCGCGTGTAATCCAGTTCCATGCCGTCGATATACGGCAGGCTTTTCGGGTCGACCAGCACGGTGACGCCGTGGCTGGCGAACTGGACATCGTCGCTGGCCGCCTCGTCGGCAAACTCCAGTTTGTAGGCCATGCCGGAGCAGCCGCTGGTGCGCACGCCGATGCGCAAACCGACACCTTTGCCGCGCTTGGCGATAAAGTTCTGCACATGTTTGGCGGCATTTTCAGTCAGGGTGATTGCCATGTTCTACTCCTTGCATTTTTCGCCGCAGGCGGCAGTCTCGACCATTGCGCTGTGCTTGCTCTTGTAATCCGCCACCGCCGCCTTGATGGCGTCTTCCGCCAGAATGGAGCAGTGAATTTTCACCGGCGGCAATGCCAGTTCTTCGGCGATTTGTGTATTCTTGATTTGCAGCGCCTGATCGACGGTCTTGCCCTTGACCCACTCGGTGACCAGCGAGCTGGACGCGATCGCCGAGCCGCAGCCGTAGGTTTTGAACTTGGCATCTTCGATCACGCCATCCTTGCCGACCTTGATCTGCAACTTCATCACATCGCCGCACGCCGGTGCGCCGACCATGCCGGTGCCCACTGACGAAGCGTCCTTGTCCATGGAACCCACATTGCGCGGATTTTCGTAGTGATCCAGTAATTTTTCGCTGTATGCCATTTTGTGCTCCTTTCAGTCGCGGGAAGGGGGAAGGGTTCTGAAGAGAAGGGGGAAGGCTTAAGGGAGAAGGGTTAAAGCCACTGTTTTTACCCTTCCCTCTTCTCCCTTATCTCTTCCCAGTTTTTACCCTTATCCCTTCTCAAGTTTCTAATGTGCTGCCCATTGCACCGAATTCAAGTCCACGCCGTCCTGGTACATTTCCCACAGCGGCGACAGTTCGCGCAGTTTGCCGATCTTGTTTTTCAGCAGGTCGATGGCGTAATCGACTTCCTCGACCGTGGTGAAACGCCCGATGCTGAAGCGGATCGAACTGTGTGCCAGCTCGTCGTTGCGCCCCAGCGCGCGCAGCACATAGGACGGTTCCAGGCTCGCCGAGGTACACGCCGAGCCGCTCGATACCGCGACATCCTTGACCGCCATCATCAGCGATTCGCCCTCGACGAAATTGAAGCTGAGGTTGAGATTATGCGGCACACGCTGCTCCATGTCGCCGTTGACATGCACCTCGTCCATTTCCATCAGCCCCTTCAACAGGCGGTCGCGCAACATGCGGATGCGCTCGTTTTCCTGCGCCATTTCTTCCTGGGCGAGGCGGAACGCTTCGCCCATGCCGACGATCTGGTGTGTCGGCAATGTGCCGGAACGCATGCCGCGCTCGTGCCCGCCGCCGTGCATCTGCGCCTCGATGCGCACGCGCGGCTTGCGCCGCACATACAGCGCGCCGATGCCTTTCGGGCCGTAGGTCTTGTGCGCGGAAAACGACATCATGTCCACTTTGAGCTGCTGCAAATCGATTGCCACCTTGCCGGTCGCCTGAGCCGCATCCACATGAAACAGGATGCCCTTGTCGCGGCAGATTTCACCGATGGCAGCAATGTCTTGGATCACGCCGATCTCGTTGTTCACCAGCATCACCGATACGATAATTGTGTCGGGGCGCAGCGCCGCCTTGAATTTTTCCAGATCGAGCAAGCCGTTCGGTTCGGGGTCGAGAAAGGTCGCGCTGAAGCCCTCGCGCTCCAGCTCGCGCACGGTGTCGATCACCGCCTTGTGCTCGATGCGCATGGTGATGAGGTGCTTGCCCTTGCCCTGGTAGAAATGCGCCGCACCCTTGATCGCGAGGTTGTTCGACTCGGTCGCGCCGGAGGTCCAGACGATTTCCTTGGGGTCGCAGTTCACCAGCGCGGCGACCTGCTCGCGCGCCAGCTCCACCGCCGCATCGGCTTCCCAGCCGAAGGCGTGGGAGCGGCTGGCGGGATTGCCGAACTTCTCGGTGAGATAGGGGATCATCTTTTCCGCCACGCGCGGGTCGACCGGCGTGGTTGCAGAATAGTCCATGTAAATAGGAAGCTTCATAGTCGCGCCTTTTGGGTCTTAAACTGCGTTTTGGTTCTCAAACTGTCTTTTGAGTCTTAAACCGAAAGCACCGTGGGTTTGGCGTCTTTCTTTTTCACTACCACGGGCATGGCATGAAAACTTGTTGTGGTTTGGCTGTCCACCAGTTGCCGCAACGTGACGGAAGCCAGGTAATCATAAATCTTTTCGTTTAGCCCCATCCACAAATCATGGGTGATGCACTGGCGCTCGTCGTGGCAGTTGCCTTGTCCGCCGCAACTGGTCGCATCCAGCGGCTCATCCACAGCCAGGATGATCTCGGCTATGGTGATTTGCTCCGCGGGCCGTGCCAGATAATAGCCGCCGCCAGGGCCGCGCACACTTTCCACTATCTTGCTGCGGCGCAGTTTGCCGAACAATTGTTCCAGATAGGATAGCGAAATCTTTTGCCGTTCGCTGATTGCGGCCATAGTCACGGGGCCAGACCCGCCGCTCATGGTCAGATCAGCCATTGCCGTCACGGCAAAACGCCCTTTGGTAGTTAATCGCATTTTATTGCCCGATCATTTGATGCGTTAAATGGAGAATTTATTAGGGTTGTTGCAAGGTAGCCCAGCAAAGCATTCGTGCTTGGTTACTATGTGCGGATAATAGAATACCCAAACATTTTAGTCAACTATCTTGTTCAGGTGATTAGGGTCAAATTTGTCGGCGGTGGCGCGCTCCTCATCGACCGGCACGCCCATTTTTTCAAGTTGCTGCAAAATGAAGTCGATACGCTGATCCACCGTCACGCTATGTCCGAGCAAGCCATGTATCGCTTTGGACAGCGGATCGTTCTGGTCGTTGCCGACGCCATAGGCATTGAAGCCGGCGGCAGCTTTTTTCTCTTCATCGAGAATGCGTGCCGGAATGCCCGCCGCCGTCGCGCCCGCCGGCACATCCTTCACCACCACCGCGTTCGAGCCGATTTTCGCGCCGTCGCCGATGCTGATCGGGCCGAGGATCTTGGCGCCCGCGCCCACCACCACGCCGTTGCCCAGGGTGGGATGGCGCTTGCCGTGCCGCCATGAAGTGCCGCCCAGCGTAACGCCGTGATAGAGCGTGACATCGTCGCCGATCTCGGCGGTCTCACCGATCACCACACCCATACCATGGTCGATAAAAAAGCGCCGCCCGATGGTCGCTCCCGGATGAATCTCGATGCCGGTCAGCCCGCGCGCAATATGCGACAGGAAGCGCGCCAGCCATTTCAGATTGGCATGCCACAGGGCATTCGCCAGGCGGTGCAGGATGCGCGCATGCAAGCCCGGATAGCAGGTCAGCACCTCGAAAGTGCTGCGCGCCGCCGGGTCGCGGTCGAATACGCTGGCAATGTCTTCTTTAATGTTTTTGAACATCGGAATGTTCTTCCAGATAGCGTTTTGCAAGCCGCGCATTGTACTCGGTTGTCACGCTCAATATGCCGCGCAGGATATTGATTTCCTCGGGCTCCGGTCGCGCGCGGGCATACAAACGGCGCAGGCGCTGCATCATGCGCGCCGGGTTCTGCGTGGTGAAAAAACCGATCTCCAGCAGGGTTTTTTCCAGATGCGCGAAAAGCCCCTCCATTTGTTCGTGCGTGGCCGGCCGAATTTCCGGTGCGACCGGCACATAGTTTTGCGCCGCCGCGTTCAGCTCGTAACCCATTACCTGCACCGCTGCCGCCAGATTGAGCGATGAAAAATCCGGGTTGGCGGGAATGTTGACCAGCACCTGCGCCTTGCCCATTTCCTCGTTGGTCAATCCGGACATCTCGGTGCCGAACAGCAATGCCGCCGATTGTTGCGCGGCTTGTTGCAGCAGCAGCGGCATCGCCTCGCGCGGCGTTTTCACTTCGATGGAAATATCACGCAGCCGCGCGGTCATCGCCACGGTGAATGCCACGCCATGCAGCGCCTCGCCGATGGAACCGCATACCACCGCAGCGCGCAAAATATCGTCGGCGCCGGCAGCCATCGCCTCCGCCTGAGGGTCGGGAAAATACCTGGGGTTGATCAGGTACAAATGGCGCAACCCCATGGTCTTCATGGCGCGCGCCGCCGCTCCGATATTGCCCGGATGGGAGGTATGGCTGAGCACCACACGCACATTGTGCAAAATATCCGGCTTATCCAAAACTGTCATCCTTGTAAAGTGAGCAAATGCCCTGTTAATTCTCGGGCCACAGCCTCGAAAAATCAAACGATAGTTGGCGGCGTTGTTCGCTTCGCCCGTAGCTCTTGCTTGTTGGTATTTTTTTGCGGCATTACAATGCCCGTTCACGTAATACAAAATTAAAAATTATCATGACTGCCACACTTACCAGCAAAGGCCAAGTCACCATTCCCAAGCAGATTCGCGACGCGCTCGACATGGCGCCGGGTTGCTCGGTGCAGTTTGCCGTCAATCGGGAGGGTGATGTGGTGATACACAAAGTCGGCGCACGCGCCAGCCGCAAGCCGGATCGCTTCGAGGCCGCCCGCGGCAAGGCGGATATTAAATGGCGTACCGATGATTTGATGGCACTGCTGCGCGGCAATAGTTAATGCTGCTCGTCGATACCAATGTGCTGATCGACGTTTTGGAAGACGATCCAGAATGGGCAGACTGGTCGATTGCACAGTTGCGCGCGCAATCAAAAGTGCACCCGCTAGCAATCAACCCCATCATCTACGCCGAATTGTCACTGACATTTTCAAAAGTGGAAGCGCTGGATAAAACTATCGAGAATCTCGGCCTGACAGTATTGGAATTGCCCCTCCCCGCCTTGTTTCTGTCGGGCAAAGCCTTCGTGCAATACCGGCGGCAGGGCGGAAAAGCAAACAACGTACTGGCCGATTTCTTCATCGGCGCACACGCTGCTGTGCTCGGCTGCCCGCTGCTGACGCGGGATGCGCGGCGATATCAGACCTACTTCCCCAGCGTGGAATTGATTACGCCATGAGCCTATAACGCTGTGCTGTGCCAACTCCACAATCAGCTTGCTGGATAGTGGCTTGCCTAACTTTGTTGCATCCACCTCACGCGGGCTCACACCGGAGACATGTCATGACCAACAAACGCATTGCCGAAAAACATCACGCCACCTTTGAGGGTATTCGCCATTTTGATGAAGATGGGGCGGAGTTTTGGTTGGCCAGGCAACTGGCTGTCGTGCTGGATTATTCGCAGTACCGCCATTTTTTGCCGGTGATTGAGCGGGCAAAAGAGGCTTGCGGCCACAGTGGGCAGTTGGTTGAGAACCATATTGAGGATGTTCTCACAATGGTCGACATTGGGTCGGGTGCGAAGCGTGAGGTGCCCGATGTCAGGCTGTCTCGCTATGCCTGCTATCTGATTGTGCAGAACGGTGATCCGTCCAAGCCGGTGATCGCCACCGGGCAAACCTATTTTGCGATGCAGACGCGACGGCAGGAGTTGCAGGATAACGAGAAGTTTGCGCGGCTATCGGAAGATGAAAAGCGTCTGGCAATCCGCAACGAGTTGGCGGAGCACAATAAATATCTGGCTGCGGCGGCGAAAGATGCGGGGGTGGAAACCAGTCTGGATTACGCCATTTTTCAGGATCACGGCTACAAGGGTTTGTATGGCGGATTGGGCGCGAAGGATATTCATGCCCGCAAGGGTTTGAAGAAGAGCCAGAAGATTCTCGACCATATGGGGAGCACCGAGCTGGCGGCCAACCTGTTTCGCGCTACGCAAGCTGAAGAAAAATTGAAACGGGACAACGTGAGTAGCAAGCAGCGCGCTAACCAGACGCATTATGAGGTAGGGCAGAAAGTCCGCCAAACCATTAATGACCTGGGTGGCACGATGCCAGAGTCACTGCCGAAACCGGAACAGAGCGTCAAGCAGGTCGAAAGCGCGAAGAAAAAACTGGAAAAGAAAAAATGACATCGGGCGGTGTATTTGCAGACATCAGAGATTTTTCTCGCCGCGTTAAAATATGCCAATAGTCCGTGTTGCCCTCGATATTCCGCTGTCCATCCTGTTCGATTACACGGTGGAGGAAAGCATTGTCGTCGGTCAACGCGTGATCGTGCCGTTCGGCAAGCGCCAGATGGTCGGGGTGGTGATGGAATGCGTCGCCGCGACGGATATGGCGCCGGAGCGCATCAAGCAGGTGCAACAGGTGTTGCACGATAGCGCGCCGCTGTCGGCGGGATTGCTTGATTTGCTGCGCTTTTGCAGCGATTACTACCGTTATCCGATCGGGCAGACGGTGTTGTCGGCGTTGCCGATACGGTTGCGCTCCGACAAGCCTGTCATCAGTAAACCTGTCTTGAGTTACCGCTTGAGTGCCAGCGGCGCGGTGCTTGATCTCGATACTTTCCCAAAACGTAAAGTGGTGCAGCGGCGCATCCTGGTGAAGCTGGCGGAGCAGCCGTGTAATCTGGCGCAGCTCAAGAGCCTGTCGGCGACGGCGGGGGTGCAATTGAAGGTGTTGGTGGCGGCGGGGTGGGTCGAATATTACGCTTCTACCCCCTCCCTAACCCTCCCTCTGCAAGGGTGCGGGGATATCGTGCAATACATTTTCGATAACGCGCACACGCTGACCGGCGAGCAGCAGCAGGCGGTGGATGCGGTCACGCATACAAGCGGCTATGCCTGCTTCCTGCTGCACGGCATCACCGGCAGCGGCAAGACCGAGGTGTATGTGCATCTGATGCACGCTGTGTTGCGGCGCGGCGGCCAGGTATTGCTGCTGGTGCCGGAAATCAACCTGACGCCGCAGTTGGAGCATTATTTCCGCAGCCGCTTCCCGGAGGTGAATCTGGTCAGCCTGCACAGCGGGCTGAGCGAAGGCGAGCGGCTGCATAACTGGCAGCAGGCGCAAGCAGGTGCGGCGCAGATCGTGCTCGGCACGCGTTTGTCGGTATTTGCCGAATTGCCTGGGCTGGCATTGATTATTGTGGATGAGGAGCATGACAGCTCGTTCAAGCAGCAGGACGGCTTGCGCTATTCGGCGCGCGATGTGGCGATTTTCCGCGCCAATCAGCGCGGCGTGCCCATCGTGCTGGGTTCGGCGACGCCGTCGCTGGAAAGCTACCACAACGCGCAGAGCGGGCGCTACCGGATGCTCAAGCTGACCGGGCGCGCGCTGGCCGAGGCGCGGCTGCCGGCGGTGCGCTGCATCAATATCAACCAGACCGTGATGCACCACGGCATCAGCGAAAATCTGTTGCGCGAGATCGGGCAGCGCATCGCGCGCCGCGAGCAGAGCCTGCTGTTTATCAACCGGCGCGGTTATGCGCCGGTGCTGATGTGTACCGGCTGCGGCTGGTTGTCCGGCTGCAAGCATTGCGCGGGCAAGATGGTGCTGCATCTCAACGACAAGCGGCTGCGTTGCCATCACTGCGGCTATCAGTTGCGTGTGCCGTCTGCCTGCCCGAGTTGCGGTAATGCCGACCTGCATCCGCTCGGCAGCGGCACGCAGCGCGTGGAAAGCGTGTTGCAGGAACGTTTTCCGGAGGCGCGCATCCTGCGGGTGGATCGCGACAGCACGCGCAACAAGCGCGCCTGGCAAGCCATGCGCGAGCGGATCCACGCCAACGAAGTGGACATCCTGGTGGGCACGCAGATGCTGGCGAAAGGCCACGATTTTCCCGAGCTGACGCTGGTCGGGGTGCTCAGCCCGGACAGCGCGCTGTACAGCAGCGATTTCCGTGCGGCGGAAAAGCTGTTCGCGCAACTGGTGCAGGTGGCGGGGCGCGCCGGGCGCGCCGATAAACCCGGCGAGGTGCTGATCCAGACCGCTTTTCCCGATCATCCGCTGTTCCGCGCGTTGCAGAACCATGATTTCGAGGGATGGGCGGCGGCGCAGCTTGCCGAACGGCAGATGGCGGGCTTTCCGCCGTTCGTCTATCAGGCGATGCTGCGCGCCGAGGGCAAGGAGGAGGCCGGGGTATACGCGTTCCTCAACCAGGCGCGCACCACCGCAGTGGAATTGCGCCACACCGTAGAGGTTTTCGGCGTGGTGCCCGCCGCGTTGCCGCGCCGCGCCAACCACATTCGTGCGCAACTTCTGGTGCAAGGCGCGAAGCGCAGGGAGTTGCAGCAATTTCTACGCGCCTGGCAACCGTTGCTGGACGCGTTGCCCGCGCAAAAGCTGCGCTGGTCGCTGGATGTTGATCCGCTGGAATTTTAGCAATCATCGCCGCGCAAGAAACTACCCGAAAGAACTAGTTCTTTTTCTTTTTCGGTTTGTCCTTTAGGAGTATTGGAGCATTACGTATGTCAGCTTAGTCTGGCAGCGCGTGCGGCTCTCGACACTAAGCGGCACGATAATAATATTGATGGCCATGCATGCATGGGGAGAGGATGCTTTGCCGGTGTCAGTCAATTCAATGCTGTGTTTGCACAGCATTGGTTCTGGCATTGCGCCGGAATTTGATCTATATCAAAAAGCATCCGGTTGCCATCCCATAGAGTGGCATTTCGTTAAAACCAGGTTTGTCAAAACTGGGACTATTTAGTTAAGCCGAAAATAAAAAAGGGAAGATTATGCATAAGCACATAGTTCGTTTGTTGACGCTGATTGCGGTCGTTGCGGTGGTTGCTTTTTCCGCAAAGTTTTTAGCCAGGCAAGATACGTTTTTCCAGTACGGTCATTATCGCGGCGCTTCTGTAGCACAGATTGCCGAGAAACTTCCGAAGCACCAGGGTTCTGCAGCCTGTCAATCGTGCCATAAGGAAATCTACGCCGAATGGTCGTCCGGCATGCACCAGAAAGCTCACCAGGACAACAAGGTGGTGGGTGTTGTCGTTAAATCGGGCGTCAATTGCGAGGTCTGCCACAACGGCCCCGCCGGCAATCACCCGTCCAAGGAGCCGATGCCGCTCTCTACCGAGGATCAGGTGACCACTATCACCCATCTCAAACGTGAAACGCACCCCGCCAATGTGCCGGGCAGGAATCTGATGCGTGAACCGGAAGACATGCGGCTGCTGTGTACCAACTGCCATGAAAAAATGGTTGGACGCCCATTGCGGGGCAAGGATGAGGGCGGCGTGCCGCAGGTTGTGATCGAGGGTCATGGCGGTAATGCGCAGTGCACCACTTGCCACAATCCGCATTCGCCCAGAGTCAATTTTGCCGCCGTTCCGAGATCTCCCGTGGATCCCAAAACCGGCAAGGCTATCCCTGCAAGCGCTGAAAAATCAGGGGATGCCGCCGCAGGCAAGGCGACAGCAGCCATGTGCGCAGCATGCCATGGCGAGACCGGAGTTAGCGCCAATCCGATGTGGCCAAGCTTGGCCGGTCAGCAGGCCGGTTATCTCGCCAGCTCGATCAAGGCATTCAAAAATGGGGCACGCAAAAACGACTTGATGAGCCCCATGGCGGCTGCAGTGAGCGATGCGGATGTGCTGAATGTGGCGGCTTATTTTGCCAAAGCCAGTTGCAGTTCGGCCGGCGGCGACAAGGCCAAGGCAGAGCTGGGCAAAGCCAAGGCGGCTGCGGCAGGTTGCGCGGCGTGTCATAGTTCCGGTGGCCTGCGCACTCCCGGCAAGGAGGGCGTCAGCGGTGCGGAAGCCTGGCCGAATCTGGCCGGACAGCATGCCGATTATCTGACCATCGCGCTCAAGTCGTTCCAGGACGGCAGCCGCAGCCATGAGGTCATGACCAGCGTGGCGAAAACACTGAGCGCTTCCGATATCGACAACTTGGCGGCTTACTACGCCAGTGTGAGCTGCAAATGAACAAGATACCTAGCGAGGGAAAAATGACTACTCAGGATACAAAAATAGAAAAGGAAGCGGGCGATTTGTCACGCCGCAACTTCTTGGGTTTATTGGGTAAAGGCGCGGCGTGCGCGGGCGCGCTGGCAGGTGCAGGCGGGGCGCTGGCTTCGGCTGGCGGCGCCGCCAATCCGCTTGGGGGTGTCGGGCCGGCATACCAGCAAGATGATGCGCAATATGCCGAGGCGGTAAAAAATCCGCCCAAGATACCCAACTACAACTGGACCCAGCACAAGTGGGCATTTGGTGTCGATGTCGACCGCTGTATCGGCTGTTTGCGTTGCGTGGAAGCCTGCAAGATGGAAAACAGCGTGCAGATGGACAGAAATCATACCCGCACCTGGGTCGAGCGCTACGCATACGTCGAGGGTTCGCACCATACTTTTGTAGATAGCATCCATGATCTTAAAAACGTGATACCCGGCTCTGCGGAGACCCGGTTCAAGTTTGACAACCGCTACAAGGACGGCCAATACGAAGGCAAGAAGGTCGAAAGGGTGTTTTTCGTGGCCAAGCTGTGCAACCAGTGCGAGAAGCCGTCGTGCGTCCAGGTTTGCCCGACTGGCGCCACCTACAAAGCGGTGGACGGCCCGGTGCTGATCGATACCAAATATTGCATCGGCTGCCAGTATTGCGTCCAGGCCTGCCCTTACGGCGCGCGCAGTTTGAATCATGTAAGGGGCACCGCCGAGAAGTGCAACTGGTGCTACCACCGCATTACCAAGGGGTTGCAGCCTGCCTGTGTCGAAGTATGCCCGACCGGTACGCGCGTATTTGGCGATCGCATGGACCCGGAAAGCCCGGTCAGCCAGTTTATTGCCAAGAACAAGGTAAACGTGCTGCAGCCGGCGATGGGCAATTACCCCAATGTGTTTTACAAAGGGATAGATAAGGAGGTTTTTTAAAATGGAAAAAGATGTCTTTTATCACGTCGCCCCGTTTACCGGGTTCACGTTTCCGAACGAAACTGAAGTGCCGTGGAGCGAACTTATCGTAATCTATCCCTACATCACCGGGCTGGTTGCCGGCGCGTTTGTGATATCCAGCCTGCATCATGTGTTCGGCATGGAGCGTTTCGCGCCGATATCGAGGTTTGCCTTGCTGACGTCGCTATGCTTCATGTTCTTCGCACCGACGCCGTTGCTGTTCCATCTGGGGCAGCCGGTGCGGGCGTTGAATGCGGTTATCACGCCGCACTGGACATCCGCGATGGCGGCGTTCGGTTACGTCGCGGGCTTCTACGTGTGCTTGCTGTTGCTGGAGGTCTGGTTTTCATTCCGAGCCGACATAGTCAAGATGTCGCAGACCAGAACCGGCATCATGCAAAAGGTGTACAAGGTGCTGACGCTGGGGTCGGATGATGTTTCCAAGCGTGCGCTGGATACGGATCACACGATTGCACGCAGGCTGGCGATGATCGGCATACCCGGCGCATGCGGCTTGCACGGCTACGTCGGATTCCTGTTCGGCTCGCTGAAAACGCGCGAATGGTGGTCGTCCGATCTGATGCCGATCATTTTCCTGTTGTCCGCTATCGGTTCGGGCGTCGGGCTGTTGATCGTGCTGTACGTGATCACCTCGTGGTGGCGCAAGAAACCTACCGACGGTGGGGTCATGGAAGGCCTGCTGTATGTGCTGTGGTCGGGCGTCGTCATCGTGATGGTGATCGAAGCGCTGGAAATGGTGCAGATGATTTACAAGGCGCGCGAGGGTGTCGAAGGGGTGTTTGCCCTGATTCAGGGCCCGATTCAGGTACCCATGGTGTTGCAGTGGGGTGGGTCGCTTCTGGCGCTGGTGATCACGTCGATCATGATGTTGGCCGGCACGAGGGGTAAAAAATTGGTCTTCTGGCTCTTTGTCAGCGGTTTATTGATGATGATCGGGGTGCTGGCAATGCGTTGGAACGTGGTGATTGGCGGGCAGGAATTGTCCAAAACCATGAGAGGTTTGATGACCTTCCATCCTGAGGCATACGGGCGCGAAAGCCTGATAACCGTCGCCACGCTGTTTACTGCGCCGTTTGTCACGCTGTATCTGGCACAAAAGCTGTTGCCGACGGTTTGGGAAGAAGAGCCGATCGAGCATGAAGAAAGAGTATTCGATATCCACAAGGCTATTTGATCCATACAAAATATCCTGCAAGGTATCTCTCAAAATCCCGCCGCAATGGCGGGATTTTTTTTGCTGAAAAAAGGCGCTGCCCGAGGGAATGGCCTCGTGAATTGGCCTCGCGAATTGTGCCGAACGAATTTTTTCTGCTAGTATTCAGCCAGTTTTAAGGGTGAGGATTGTGCAGCCTTACTTTATGCGACCGTAAACCGCAAATAACAGGAGAGACAAAATGAAAGAACTGACATGGCCAACTTTGGAAAATCTTGTTTTACCGGTTAAGGCGCTATTCACCGGATACCTTCTCGTCGTCGGCCTGGGGCTGATGATGGCTGGCGGGCAAATCATGCTGACCCACGGCATGGCGGACGGCAAATTCGGGTTGTCGATGGACGACCTGGTGTACAGCTATTACGGCAACCGCGAAGGCTCCAAGCTGGAGGCCAAACTCAACGGCTCGATGAAAGATTACGCGCCCGCCGAAAACAAGCTGGAGATGATCAAATGGGCTCGCGCCGGTGCGCCTGAAGCCGAGTGGGAGTCGAAAATCAAGCCGGTCACCGACCAGTATTGTGTCGCTTGCCATGCAAACATGCCGGGCCTGGTCAATGTGGGCGAAAAAGATACCATGATCAAAGTGGCGGAGATCGACCACGGCGCCAGCGTAACGACCCTGACACGGGTTTCGCATATTCACTTGTTTGGCATTTCGTTCATCTTTTTTTTGGTCGGCCTGATCTTCAGCTTTGCCACCGGCTTCAGCCCGATCACCAAGGCGTTGCTTATTTTTACGCCCTTTCTGTTCTTGATTCTCGACATTGCAGCCTGGTGGCTCACCAAAATGGCGCCGGGATTTGCCTGGCTGGTGATGATCGGCGGGTTCGGCTACAGCCTCGCCTCGACCATAATGATTTTCTCGTCGCTCTACCAGATGTGCGTCAAGCCGTTCATGGCCAAAAAAGTCTGAATTTCATGACGGTTATTCGTTTAACGTGAAACTCGCGTAGCGATCGTTTGCCTCCTCGCCCGCTTGCGGGAGAGGATTGAGGAGAGGGGAACGGGTATGGCAGCTTCGTTATCAGGTGTGGTCACTGCCATGCCCGTTGGTGCGGTGTCGCGCTGATTCCGCGTATGGCGACAGATTTTTTTAACGCTGTTGTCGCCGTCGTCGGCAGCGATGCCGTGCTGGCTGGCGAGGCTGCCGCGCCGTATTGCGCCGACAAGCGTGGCCGCTATGTCGGCAGCGCGCTGGCGGTGGTGTTTCCGGCAGACACGCAACAAGTCGCGGAAATCGTGAAGCTGTGTGCCGCAAACCAAATCGCCATCGTGCCGCAGGGCGGCAACACCAGCCTGTGCGGGGCGTCGGTGCCGCTGACCGAAGGCGGTCGGCAAATCGTGCTGAACCTGTCGCGCATGCAGCGCATCCGCGCGATTGACCCGGTGAATTACACCATGACCGTCGAAGCGGGTTGCATACTCGCCAGCGTGCGCGAGGCGGCGGAACAGCATGACCGTCTGTTCCCGCTCGAACTCACGGCAACCCTGCACCATTGCGAAATCGGCGGCAACCTGTCCACCAACGCCGGCGGCAATGGCGTGTTGCGTTACGGTAATGCGCGCGATCTGGTGCTGGGGCTGGAGGTCGTGCTGCCGGACGGGCGCATCTGGAACGGCCTGCGCAGCCTGCGCAAGAACAACTCCGGCTATGACTTGAAGCACCTGTTCATCGGCGCGGAAGGCACGCTGGGCATCATCACCGCCGCCGTGCTGAAGCTGTTTCCGCGCCCACAATCCAGCGCCACCGCCATCGTGGCCATCACCGATCCCGAGATCGCCGTGCGCCTGCTGGCACATGTTCGCGCCTTCTGCGGCGACACCCTGAGCGCTTTCGAGATCATTTCGCGCAGCAGCCTGGATATTGTGCTCAGGCATGTTCCGGAAACTGCCGAGCCATTTTCCCAAAGGTACGAATATTATCTGCTGATCCAGTCGGACGATGTGCTGCAACGCCCGCTGGATGACGCGTTGCGCGGCGCGATCCAGAGTTTCGGCGCGGATGTGCCGGAATTTATCGTCAGCGCCGCTGACGATGTGGCGGAAAATTGGTGGAAGCTGCGCCAGAACATCAGCGACGCGCAAAAGCGCGACGGCATCAGCATCAAGCACGATATATCTGTGCCGGTCAGCCGCGTGGCGGAATTCATCGCGCGCGCCGATACCGCATTGCGGGACGCATTCCCCGGCATCCGCATCGTGGCGTTCGGGCATATGGGCGATGGCAACATCCACTACAATGCCTCGATGGCGGATGCCGCGCAGAACGAGATATTCATCGAGCAACAAGAGGGAGCGGTGAACAATCTGGTTTATCAAGTGGTGCGCGAACTGGACGGCAGTATCAGCGCCGAGCATGGCGTGGGGCAACTCAAGCGCGAAACACTCCGCGACCATAAAGACCCCCTGGAGCTGGAACTGATGCGCAGTATCAAGCAGGTTTTTGACCCGCAGGGGCTGATGAATCCGGGCAAGGTTCTGTAGCCTGGATGGCGCGCAGCAGAATCCGGGAAGCCGCGTGTGCAATAAAAATTTTCGCAACTGCTCAGTTTGGTAGGTTGGGTTAGCGTAGCGTAACCCAACAATCCACCTTGTTTTATCAGCGTTGGGTTACGCGATAAAGCCGCTAACCCAACCTACACATGCTGTTTTATGGCGGTGTAAATCCTTAACCGAGTGCCATGAGGGTCTTGCCCCTGCAATGGGGAAGGAGAAAAGCGGCGGTATCTGAGTAGTTGCGAATAGCGATTCTTTTGCCTTCTCTCCGAAGGAGAGATTGCCACACTTCGTTGCAACTGTTTGAGGCAAGGCCGTTGCATAGGCCAAACCCTTTGTTTCTACCGGCAAAGCCGGGTGGGTGCCTTACTGAATCATCACCGGGCCCGCATACGCCGAGAGTACAATCGCGGCATGGATCGCACCGCGCGCCTTTATAAAATTGACCAATTGCTGCACGAGCGGCGCGTTGTGCCGACGGCGATTTTTCTCGATCAACTGGAAATTTCGCCGGCAACCCTGAAGCGCGATCTGGAATACATGAAGAATCGCCTCAACGCACCGATTGCGTGGGACAGGGAAAAGCGCGGTTACCGGTTCACCGAAGATGCGGCAGCGATAAAGCACTACAGCCTGCCCGGCCTGTGGTTCAACGCATCAGAAATTCACGCGCTGCTGACTATGCAGCACCTGCTCTCCACGCTCCAGCCCGGCATTCTTGCGCCACACATCCAGCCCCTGCTGGCAAGACTTCAAGCCCTGTTAGGAGAGGGCGATCATTCCGCCGATGAAATACAACATCGGGTGCGCATCCTGGGCATGGCCGCGCGCAACATCGGCTACCAGAATTTTGAAATACTCGGCTCTGCCCTGGTCAAGCGCAAACGCCTCATCATCCGGCACTACAACCGCCAGCGCGATGAAACGACAGAGCGCGAAATATCCCCCCTGCGTCTGGTCTACTACCGGGACAACTGGTATCTGGACGCCTGGTGCCACCTGCGCAACGAGTTGCGCTGCTTCGCGGTAGATGTAATCCGCCAAGCCATCATGCTGGAAAAGCCGGCCAAAACCGTAGCCGACAAAAAGCTGGACGAAGTGCTGGGCAGCGGCTACGGCATATTCTCCGGCAAGCGCAGCGCATGGGCCAAACTCAAATTCACGCCCGAAAAATCACGCTGGGTGTCCGCCGAAAACTGGCATCCGAACCAGAAATCCAGCTTCGATAAAGACGGCAGCTACCTCCTCGCAATACCCTACAGCAACGACCGCGAACTGGTCATGGACATACTCAAGTACGGCGGCGATGTCGAAGTCCTTTCACCTCAAACCCTGCGCAGGCGCGTTGCCGATGAATTGCGCCGCGCGTGTGGGCAATACAGCTCCAGGGAAATGCTGGAAGCCCGTTGACGCCAGCCCATAAGCGAGGGGATTCGATGGAGGCCTCCTTTCGCTGAAAGATTGCATCGCGCGCATGAGGCGATATATTTCCAAGTGAAAAATAGCTTTAGGGGCTGTAAAAAAACAAGTTGCGCAATTTATCGAGGGCGAATGCAATAATTCCAATCTCCGTGAAATTCATTGCGTTCGATCTTGATCGCTGCCAAGTCTGCATCGGAGGCGGTCAGAC